>Ga0114959_10001891_pt1 | contig 17772 bp, 15 predicted proteins | sample C_130625_EF_Meta_FD_87317 | JGI IMG/M metagenome (GOLD analysis project Ga0114959, IMG submission 87317) | Freshwater microbial communities from Lake Croche, Canada to study carbon cycling - C_130625_EF_MetaG | ecosystem: Environmental > Aquatic > Freshwater > Lake | place: Lake Croche, Canada...
CTACAGTCGTATTTACGTGGGCGTACATTATCCGCTGGATGTACTTACAGGGGCAGGAGTTGGCGTATTAGCGGCTATATTTTGTCATAAAATTTACCATTATTTACTATTAAAAACGTACCATGAAAAAATTTAAATCAATTTTGTTCATCACATTATTAATGACCACAATTTCTTTTAAAATCAATTCAAAATTAATAAATGATGAATCCGAAAAAATAGTCGGTGTATGGTTAACGTATGACAAAACGTCTAAAATTCAAATTTATAAAGTTGAAAGTCAATTTTTTGGGAAAATTATTTGGCTAGCTACCAAAGAAAGCAAAGAAGCTATGAAGGTAACACCAAAAATCGGTTACCAGATATTTAAAAAATTCGTTTTTGAAGGCCAAAACATTTGGTCAGGGGGGCAAGTCAGCGACCCTATCAGCGGCATGACTGTGTCAGGAAAAATGACTTTAAAAGATGAAAATACCTTGAATGTTCGGGGATATTTAGGAGCACCCATGTTTGGTAAAACGGTTGTTTTGCTTAGAGTTGAATGAATTAAGGCTTAAAGAAGATACAATAATTTCTAAATCGAAAACTTCCCGAAGGTTCAAAAACTTTCGGGAAGTTTAGGATACCACACTTATAAATTCAACAAAAAAGTCATCGTATCAATCCCATCAGCATAATCCCACAACTTTGGTTTTTGAGCATCCCCGAAATTCAAACTCCCTGTAAACCAAGAATTCTTTGAAACTATGCACTGAATTTTATCTTTATTTTCTTCAATTTTATTGATTAAGTCAGCTTTATTTTTATATTCCTCATAAAAAATAACGGAAATTGGCGAAACTAATGCTTCACTTGGCGCTACTATCAAAAATCCATTATCGTAATGAGGCATCATATTTACGAGAAAGATAGATTTATTATAGTCATAATTATTCTTGTATTTATTGTGATAAAAAATATCACCTAAGGATTCAATTGAATCATAGAATTTAGTGAAATCATAATTTTCTGGTAGAAATATTTTTGATACATTTCGACAACCCAATCCAAAATAATCCGTCATATCTAATCCAACATTAAAAAAATCTTCCTCCGTTTCTTTGCCAGACAATATTGCAATTGAAGTCCTATTTTTGCGGATGATATGTGGTTTGGCTTTAAAGTAATATTCAAAATATTTTGCGGAATTATCTGAACCGGTGGCAATTAGTGCATCTACCTCATTCAGTTTATCAGCCACTTGAATTTTAAGATTTGGATTAATCTTTAACAATTTTTCAATCAGTTTCAGCATTAGGAATGAGTCTTGAGAACTAATTTTTGCAACGCATGTGTGTCCAGATAAAACAACCGTCATCATATCATGAAAACCAACCGCCGGAATATTTCCAGCCATAATTACCCCAATATTTTTTACCTTTTCGGGCGAGTCAGGTATTTCATAAAGTCCCGTCCAGTAAATCAATAAGTCTGAATTCAAATAATAATCAACAATTGATCGTAATGATTTCTTTGTATTTTCGATGGTAAACCAATTATTTTGATGGGACGCTTGATCTGCCCATTGTTCAATTTCATCTTGATTTTCAGGGGAATTCAAATACCAACCTAAATCAGTAAAGGCTTTGATTCTTGCTTGTAAAGTCATGTAATTTAAAATTTTACGCAATTTAATCAAAACTTATCAAATAAATATTTTGCAATACTCTTCAAACTTTGTAGGCTATTAAATGTTAAACTATTAAATTTGTACAATTTATGTAAATAAATGTAGGTCTTTTAGGTAATTATTAGGAATTCATACAAATTAAAGCAGTTTATTATTATGGCAATTATTATCACGGAAGAATGTATAAATTGTGGGGCCTGCGAACCAGAATGCCCAAACACTGCCATCTATGAGGGCGGTGTTGAATGGACGTGGGGCGGTGGTACGAAATTAATCGATGTCGAATTAGAAGACGGTTCATCTATTGGTGGAAAAGATCCTATGACGCCTGTATCCGACGAATTTTATTATATAGTTTCTGATAAATGTACTGAATGTATGGGTTTTCATGAGGAGCCCCAATGTGCGGCGGTTTGCCCAGTGGATTGTTGCGTTCCCGACCCTGACCATGTAGAAGACGAAGAAACGTTATTGAATAAGCAGGCATGGCTACATGCTGAATAAAAACATTCAAAATTCGGTAGAGTGATTCAAGAGTTGTCAATTTTTTAAAATTGACAACTCTTTTTATTTGTCTTAAATATTGAAATAATTATATTTTTTCTTAGAATTTCAATTTTAGAATATTTGGTTTTTTGGATGTTTTACAGAATAAGTTAAAAAATTACTTATTTTTAAGAAAATCTCTACAATTATTCTAAAATAGGTATATTTTAATACTATTTTTGTACTATTATTTGACAAATCTTCAAAAATTGGTTAAATAAATCACGTATTAAATTTGGAATAGTAAATTTTACTTATATCTTTGTGTTGTAATCAAGCATTTAATCACAATACAAAACAAAATTAAATTATGAAAAAAACGCTAACTACCATATTTTCTTTGCTTGTCGGATGTTCGTCTTATTCTCAGGAAAAGACAGAAGATAAAGGAAAATTTACATTTTCAGGTTACATTGATTCGTATTATATGGCGAACTTTAACAATCCAAGAGACAGAAGCAATTTAGGCGTATCAGGTACAGCTAGGGCATTCGATCAAAAGTCGGGTCAATTTTCTTTGGGATTAGTTCAAGCAAAAATGACCTATTCAACTTCAAAACTAGAGGTTGTATCAGATTTAACTTTTGGTCCTAACGCAGATTTGGGAAACTATGGAAATGTAGTCGGTAGAATTTCAGGCTCAACTGGCACAGCACTTGCCATTAAACAGGCTTATGTAACTTGGAAGGCAACTGAGAAATTTTCTCTGACGATGGGTCAATTTGGTACACATATCGGTTATGAAGTTATTGATGCACCAATAAATTATCACTATTCACTTTCAAATATGTTTCAAAATAGCCCTTTCTACCACGTTGGTTTAAAAGCTCAATATAACTTTTCGGATAAAGTATATTTGATGGCAGGAGTGGTCAATAATGTTGATAATTTAGACGATAACAACCGTGAAAAAGGTCTTATTAGTCAATTATTCTTTTCGCCAGTTGCCGGTTGGAATGTATACTTGAACGGCATTTTTTCAAACGAAGCGAACGCTGATGCAAAAGGAAAAACACCTGAAGCAACTTACACATTATTTGATTTAACCACCACCTACCAAATTATCCCCAAATTTATGTTGGGTTTTAATGCTGAAGTTGGTTCACAATCAGGAGATTATCAAAATTTGAATTCTAATCCAAAATTTTTCAAAAACTCTGGAAACTGGAGTGGTGCGGCCTTATACACCAACTTTGCAATCACTAATACCTTTAGTGTTGGAGCAAGGTATGAAAATTATAACAATCAGGATGCGGTTAGAGGTCTACGAATTGATGAGAAAACTGGTGTAACGGTAAACTCCTTAACAATTACCACAAATTTTACCGTTGCGGATGGGCATCTGCTTATCAAACCCGAATTTCGAAGCGATGCATTTGATAAAAACTTTTTTGTGGATGGAGAAGGAAAAGCACAAAAATCACAAGCAACTTTAGGATTAGCGGTTATCGCAAAATTTTAGCAAACCTTTTATTGACAATACTTAAAAAGTGCCGAAAAAAATTCTGTAAACAAATCAAAAAATCTTCAAAAAAATTCAAATGAAAAAACAAAAACCATCTTGGCTTCCCATTGGCATTTTGCTTTTAATTGCTATTGGAGCCGCATTTGTTCCTCCACCAAGCTCAGCAGTAACCGAAGGCATTGATACGGGCGATACCGCATGGATGCTTGTCTCATCAGGGCTGGTTCTTTTAATGACACCAGGTTTGGCTTATTTTTACGGTGGAATGGTAAACCATAAAAACGTGATCTCAACAATGTTGCAATCATTTATTGCCATGGGCGTGATTACAATTATTTGGATAGTATTTGGTTTCAGTTTAGCTTTCGGGGATACAATCGGAGGATACGTCGGAAATCCAATGACCTATTTTATGTTTCAAGGCGTCTTTGATGGCAAACCTTGGTCTTTAGCACCAACAATTCCATTCGCTTTGTTCGCCTTTTTCCAAATGAAATTTGCGGTTATCACACCAGCTTTAATTTCTGGAGCTTTAGCAGAACGGATTAATTTCCGTGCTTTTGTACTATTTATGGTACTATTCTGTGTAACTGTTTATGCGCCTTTGGCACACTGGACGTGGCATCCGGAGGGATGGTTGTTCAAATATGGCGTGCTAGATTTTGCAGGCGGAACTGTTGTTCACATGAGTGCTGGTTGGGCAGCTTTAGCCGGAGCATTATACTTAAAAAGACGAAAATCTCACGTTGAAGCAAATGTTCTACCTCCGGCAAATATTCCTTACGTTCTTCTAGGAACCGCTTTGTTGTGGTTCGGATGGTTTGGATTCAATGCTGGTTCCGCAGTTGGAGCGGGGCCATTAGCCATTTCAGCATTTGCCACCACTCACGTCGCAGCAGCAGCCGCAGGTTTATCTTGGGTTTTATTTGACGTAACTCGTGGACGAAAGGTATCCGCATTAGGTTTTTGTATTGGTGCGGTCGTTGGTTTAGTGGCTATTACACCTGCCTCTGGATTTGTGTCCGTAACGGCAGCCATTACGATTGGCACAGTTGCAGCAATCGTATCAAACATTGCCGCCCATTGGAGAGCAAATTCTAAATTAGATGACACGTTAGACGTGTTTCCATGTCACGGTGTTGGTGGAATGATGGGAATGTTGATGACAGGTTTATTTGCATCCAAAGCAGTAAATTCGGTAATTGTTGAAGGTGAACAAGGTTTATTCATAAGCGGTGATATTGCGCTGTTGGTCAAGCACTTGGTAGCCTTGGCGGTTGTTTCAGCTTTTGCATTTTGTATGTCATATTTGCTATTATTCATAACGGACAAAATCATTCCTTTACGTGTAACGGAGGAGGAAGAAAGAGTAGGCTTAGACATTTCTCAACATGATGAATCATTAATTGAAGCTTAAAATATTGTAAAATGGACAAAAGGAATTGATCTTGTAATTTTGTCTGAAAAGGAAAGTTGTCTGTCGCTGATGGGCAACTTTTTATTATTGTTATCACTCCGATAAGAGCGGAGATATAAGATTTTTAACAATAAAATTACAAATAAATGTTGAAATATTCAATGAATAAAGCTAAAAGCTAAATATCTTCCTATTTTGAACCAAAATGATTATTCAAAATGTTGTAATTTTGAATAATATTTAAAACTAAATTAAATAAAAAAATGGGAAAATATGTTGTAGCGACTGACGAAAATTTTCAAGAGCTAATTAATTCAGACAAACCAGTATTAGTAGATTTTTGGGCAGAATGGTGTGGGCCGTGTAAAATGATTGGACCAATCGTTGAGGAATTGGCAGGAGACTTGGAAGGGCAAGCCATTGTTGCAAAAATGGATGTTGATGCTAATTCGACAATTCCTTCAACATTAGGAATTCGGTCAATACCAACTTTGCTGATTTTTAAAAATGGTGAATTAAAAGAGCGGCTTGTTGGTGGTAATATTCCCAAAGCAGTATTATCTCAAACAGTTTTGAAACACGCATAAAAATTAGGTATTAGGTATTAAACATGAGTCATCAAGACTGATTAAAATACGCTAATACCTTGCTTTTCTTTTAAATTGAAGACAATATTACCTGACAAGCCTTAACAATCTGTTCTTCAGTAATGGTTAAAGGGGGTGCTATTCGCATAGAATTATCACAAAATAAAAACCAATCTGTAATGATTCCTCCTAGCATGGCACGGTCAATAATTGGCTTTAGTGTCTCAAAATCTTCGAATTCTACCGCCATAATCAAACCTTGATTTCTAATTTCTTTTATCCGTTGGTGAACTAATAGGTTTTTAAAAATATCAGCTTTACGTTTAACATCCTCCAATAATTTTTCTTCCAGAATAACTTGTAAGGTTGCCAAAGAGGCAGCGCAACTCACAGGATGCCCTCCAAAGGTTGTGATATGACCAAGAATTGGATTATTTTTAAACACTGACATCACTTTTTGATTCGCAATAAATGCTCCAATTGGCATCCCTCCTCCCATTCCTTTCGCACAAAGCATCACATCGGGGTAAAAATCAAATTGCTCAAAAGCCCAAAATGTTCCTGTTCTGCCAAAACCTGTCTGGATTTCATCAATAACTAAAAGCGTTCCCGTTAAATCACATTGCCTTCTCAATTCAATAAAATATTGGGCATCGGGCACACGGACACCCGCTTCACCCCCAATAATTTCGATAAAAACGGCGGCAGTTCGGCAACTTATTTGGGATATATCTTCAAAATTTCCGTGTCTGATTTGTTTTATTTCAGGTAAAAGTGGGCGATAATTTCGCTTAAAATTTTCACTTCCAGATAAGGATAAGGCACCCTGCGTAGCACCATGATAAGCATTTACACAAGAGATAATTTCCTGACGACCCGTAAAGCGTTTCGCCAATTTCATGGCACCTTCCACGGCTTCCGTTCCAGAATTTGTAAAATATACATTATCTAAAACTGGATATTTTCTGCACCCTTTATCCAATGTATCAACCAAAGCCTCAGCCAAAAGTAATTGAGGAGTTTGAACGTATTCTCCATAAACCATCAAATGCAAATACTTATCTACCTGTTTATGAATAGCCTGCGTAACTTTTGGATGCCGATGCCCTACGTTTGAAACACCAATTCCCGAAATTAAATCCATGTATGGCTTGCCATCTTTTCCGTACATGTACACCCCTTCCGCCCTCTCAATTTCAAGCAAAAGCGGGAAATCCGATGTTTGTGCAACATTTTTTAAAAATAATTCTCTATGTGTAATCAAGATATTGTATTTTTATAATAAATAACTTAGTTAGGCTTTATCATAACAATTAATCATGAAAAAACTTTTACCACTATTGGGAATGCTGTATTTTGTAAACTCATTTGCACAAGATAAAGTTACAAAGGAAGAAGTCAAAAACGCAAATTCTCCCAACAGCATCATGTCATTGACGCCCTCTCCCGTTGTTACCAAGCATCAGGTAACAATTAATGGATACACTTTTGGCTACACCGCTACGACTGGTTACATGACATTAAAAGATGAATTTGGGAAAGCAAAAGGCAACATATTTTTCATAGCTTATACCAAAGATGGCGTTTCTGATATTTCAAAAAGACCAATGACTTATACCTTCAACGGAGGCCCAGGTTCCGCTTCTGTATGGTTACACATGGGTGCACTAGGCCCCAGAAGGATTTTGATGTCAGACAAAGGGGATGCTTTAGCTCCACCCTATCAGTATGTTAACAATGAATATAGCTGGTTAGATAAAACGGATATGGTTTTCATTGACCCAGTAAATACTGGTTATAGTCGGGCTGTGCAAGGTGAAGACCCAAAACAATTTTTGGGTTATGTGGAAGACATTGAAGCTGTTGGTGAATTTATCCGACTATATACGGTAAAATATGGCCGTTGGTCATCCCCGAAATTTTTAGCCGGCGAAAGTTACGGCACTACTCGTGCTGCAGGATTATCAGGATATTTACAGGATAAATTTAACATGTATATCAACGGAATTAGTTTAATCTCTTCAATTTTAAATCTTCAAACTGCTAGGTTTGAGAAAGGAAATGATCTGCCATATCCACTCTTTTTGCCAACCTACTCCGCCATTGCTTGGTATCACAAAAAAATTGCAAAAGCATACCAAGGAGATTTACAAAAAACCTTGAGGGAGGTCGAAAATTTTGCATTAAACGAATATTCTACTGCCCTGATGAAAGGAGATTTATTGTCAGAAAGCGAACAGAGGCAAATTATTGAGAAATTATCAAAATATACTGGTCTCAGTGAAGCATACATTAAAAATGCAAATATGAGAATTGAGATTGGGAGATTTGTGAAAGAATTAATGCGAGATGAAGGAAAAACAACTGGGAGATTAGACGGAAGATTTACTGGTACGGACTATGATAATGCAGGCGAAAGGTATGAGTTTGACCCCAGTTTGGATGCCACCATTTCAGGGCCTTATTCGACTGCTATCAACCAATATTTACGTCAAGATTTGAAGTATGAAAATGATTTGCCTTATCTAATGCTGACAAATAGAGTCCAACCTTGGAACTATGGAAACGTACAAAATCAATACTTGAATGTGGCTGAAACTTTAAGACAAGCAATGTCCAAGAATCCATTTTTGAAGGTTTGGATTCCATCTGCTTATTATGATTTAGCAACTCCCTACTTTGCCGCAGAATATACCATAAACCATGCCGGATTGAAACCTGAGCAACGTAGAAACTTAAAATTCACTTATTTTGAAGCAGGTCACATGATGTATATTCACAAGGAATCATTGATAAAACTTAAAAAAGAAGCGGATCAATTTTACCTTGAAACGCTGAAATAGTCATTCAAATAATGAAGGACGGCCGATTTGAAGTCGAAGCCGTCACTCAAAAGAAATTATTGCTAGTCCATGAAAAAAGTACTTCCTGCTACCCAATCAAAAGATTGATTAAAAAACAACTAGCATTTCACGAATTAAAAGTATGGTTCAATTTGTTAAAAACTTAGGTCTTAAATCATCCTTTTGTCAAACCTAAAGCATGCTAATTTTGCACTTTACTTTACCTTGCATGCGCATATTCGAACGCAATGCTATGCTGAGTGATGTCAAAATTTCTTATGGCCTTTTCAGTTTTTGGGCGACCTATCCATTCCTACCGCAAAACAACTTTTCTCAAAATTATCAATATCATACAATAATTAATGGTTGGAAAACAGTTAAAAATTAATATTTAAGGTAAGCTCTAAATTTTAAATAAGCATTTTAAGAGATTTTAACATTAATTCATTAACAAAAACAACCTTTTCCCCTAACATTGCATCTACTTTAAACATGTATTTCTCACAAATAACCCTTCTAATTATGCTAAAAAAAACTTACATCTTATCATTCTTTTTTTTGCTGTTTATCACTTCTACTACCTTTGCCGGTGGAATTAAAGGCATCATTAAAAATACCAAAGGCGAAAAGCTCTCTTTCGCTTCTATCATTGTCAAAGGGTCTTCAAGGGGAACTATGGCAAATGACGATGGAGTTTATGAATTATCCTTAGAAAAAGGTTCTTACACACTAATTTTCCAATATTTAAGTCACAAAATTTTAGAAAAAACCGTTGAAATTGGTAGCGATTATCTGGTTTTTGATGCCGTTTTAGCGGAACAATCGGTTGCTTTAAATGAGGTTCGATTCTCCGCAAAAGCCGAAGACCCTGCCTATACCATAATGCGAAAGGCAATTTCGATGGCTCGTTTTAAAATCTTAGAATTAGATTCTTACAACGCCAGAACCTACGTTAAAGGAACAGCAAAGGTGAACGAAGTTTCTGGATTGATGAAAATGTTGACGGGTAAAAAAATCGAAAAAGAGACAGGATTAAAAATTGGACAAACTTATGTAATTGAATCAATTAACGATATAACTTTCAAACAGCCTTCAAACGTTAAGGAAAAAGTAGTTTCTGCCAGAAATAATTTACCCAAACAATTACAAGACCAAGGCGCAAATTTTATAACCGTTGCTCGTACCAGTTTTTATCGTCCAAAATCTTTTGGTGACATGATTTCTCCATTATCTCCTTCCGCTTTAGCCTATTATAGATTTAAATATGAAGGAGAGTTCAATGAAAATGGGAAAAGGGTGAACAAAATAAGCGTAATTCCGAAAGCTGAGGGAGAAAATGTTTTCAGTGGCGTCATTAATATTATAGAAGATTCCTGGTACATCCACAGTTTAGATTTAAAATTTAAAGACGACAATACTGCCAATAACGTAAAAATTATTTTTTCGCCATTCAAAGAAGTTTGGCTTCCTGTCAGTTATGCATTTCGATCAGATTTTGATGCCTTTGGTTTCAATGGTTTCTTCAATTATGTAACGAACGTTAGAAATTATTCGGTTTCAATCAATGAAAAATATCACCAAAAACCAGTAGTCATTGATGAAAAAATTGATAAAGCCGAAGCGGCTGCCATAAAAAGTGCTAAAATAGATGCTAAAACATCCCTCAACCAGAAAGAAATTACAAGAAAACAAGTAGAGAAATTCTTAAAATCATCGGAAAAAGAAGATAAAAGGGAAAGAAAATCAAAGGGTGAAGATGTCGCATTAGTTCGTTCCTACAGCATTGAAGTCGATACGTTATTTAAAAAAAGAACGACCGATTTTTGGAATGTAGAACGCCAAGTACCTTTAACAGAATATGAGATTAAAGGCTACGCTCAGGCAGATAGTATTACAAAGGCAAATGAAGGGGTATACAAAAAGGATTCTATCAAGAATTTGCCTGTTTTTAAAATTGGCCATTTAATTTCTGGAAAAACTTACAATTATGGCAAAAGAGATAATTTATTCGGTTTTTATCCACGTTCAATAATTTATTCTTCTCCTTTTGCTCAACTTCCATTATTAGATTTTGCAAACACATTAGATGGTTATTATTTAAAAGGAGGCATAAAATATGAAACCCGAAATAAATTAATAAGCAGAACTTCTATTTTTGGCGATTTAAAATACGCAATCGGTAGAAATGCTTTAAATTTTGATGTCGGATATTTCGATTTTCAAATAAAAAAGAATCGTTCAATTGAACTAACAGCGGGTAGAAATATTCAGCAGTTCAATTCCAATAGTCCGATTTCTCCTTTCACCAATACGGTATATACGATGCTTGGAGAGGAAAATTATTTAAAAATCTACCAGAAAGCGTTTATTGCATTGGATTATCGGAAAAGATTTTCACCCTTATTTGGTTGGATATTAGGGCTTGAATATGCCCAGAAAAAAGAACTTCAAAATTTGCGTGATTTTAAACCTTGGATTGATACAAAAGACAAGGATTTTTCCTCCAATCAACCCAATGTGATTGAATTAAACGACAAAAGATTTGTAAATCCAGAAGTTTTAACCGTCGATGTTGAGTTGAATTTTCGACCATTTGCCAAGAAAGGAGCGTTTAATGGACGTGAATACGCCATCAATAGTGGCAATCCAAATTTTAGAATTAAAAATACTAACGGCTTGCTTTCAGATGGCAATTATTCAAGATTACAAGCCAGTTATGAGCAAATCTTCGAATTGGAAAAAATAGGCGAGTTACACCTTTTGGCCAATTATGGCGGCTACTTAAAAGATCCAATCTATTTCTCTGATTTTCGCCATTTCAACGGAAATCAGACGATTATCAGATCTTTTAGTTTCAATGCTTTCAGAAATTTGGACTATTACAAGCATAGCACAAGTGGAAATTATTTGGAAGTTTTTGCCGTTAACAATTTTCAAAAATTTTTGCTAACTCAAATTACCCCTTTAAGAATTTACGGTCTGAAAGAGTCCATACTAAGTAATTATTTGAACGTACCGAATCAAAATTTCAGTTATCTAGAAATTGGGTACGGGATTTCTGGAATAGGAAAATTTTTGGGATTAGAAGTAGTCGGAAATTTTGTGAATGGACAATATGTTTCAACGGTTTTGAGGGTAAAGTTGAATCGTTAATTTTGTAGAACATGGATAAATATCGTTACGATCCGTGTTCCAAAGTTTTTTTCTTATCAACTTTCCCCGTGGCTGTTTCTACGAAATTGTTCACAAAATAAATTTCTTTTATCATTTCATATTTTATTAAATTAGCTTGAATATTTTTAAAAAAAGATGTTTTAATTTCATCGGAAACCTCTTCTCCTTCAATGGCTAATATTAATTTTTGCCCTAACTTATCATCAGGCAATCCATAGGTAAAAAAGCGTTTGGGGTTCAATATTTTTACTTCGTTTTCGATTAATTTTTCAATCTTTTCTAATTGAATTTTAATGCCGCCGCTGTTAATGATGTTATCGAATCGCCCAATTAATTTAAATTCAGAGTCATTAAAAATCTCAACAATATCATTGGTTTGAATCATTTCATTATTACTGACTTCGGCCATAATATTCATGCAATTTCTTTCATCGATTCCTATTTTAACATCGGATAACACTAGAAAATTTTCGGTTTTTTGTGCACCATTCAATCTTTTTATCGCAATGTGTGAAACGGTCTCTGTCATGCCATAAGTACTAAAAACGGGTGCTCTTATTTTTTCTATTTGATTTTCTAAAACCTTATTAACAGCAGCCCCGCCCACAATTATTGCTTTTGCTTGATTTAGAATTTCAATATTTTTTTCATTTTCTAATAAATTTTCTAATTGCAAAGGCACAAAAGCCAGAAAGTCGAAATGTTGATTTTCTATATTTGCAAAAGGATTTCCAGAAGGTTCAATGATGGTGAGTTTCAAATCCAATTCCATACCCCTAACCAACATCATCATGCCAGCGATATAATCGATATTCAGACAAACGAAGGCATTATCTCCACTTTTAAGGCTAAAAGTTTTACCCGTTAATTTTGCGCTTGCCACCATTTGGGTTCGAGTCAAATTGATGGGTTTGGGTTCACCTGTTGATCCTGAAGTATTAATCGTGAAATCGGTTTGACCAGACAACCAATTTTGACAAAAGACAACCACTTTTTGTTCATAGGCTGAGTGTGGAAGCGGTAGCCTTAGGAAGTTAATTATTTGCATCATAAAAATATCGAAATTAAATTATTTTGAATTTAGCTATCTTTCATATTTTTTAGTCTCAAAAAAAACCCAAAGAAAATACCTTTATTTGGCATGTTCATTGGGTATTCCAATTTGATGAAATATAATTATGACACCTTTAGGATATTCTTGGCGGCATCAAACGATGTATTATATTTTTTCAAGGATTTTGTGGCAGGTCCAACGGATACGCTACCCATTGAATCGAAAACGGAACCATGATTTGAACATTTAAACGTGGTGTTATCTGTTATAAAATCAATGGTCGTGCCTTGATGGGTACAAGCTTTTTCTACTACGATAAAATCACCCGTTTTTGTTCTTGCTATGATCACATCACCAGAAACCAGTGCTTTTCCATTGGTTTTCAAAGTTTCAAAATCACTTTTGTTCAAGTCGGCCGAAAAATCAATGGCTCCTTTTGCCAAAGAATTATTTCCAGTCAATCCAGAAACAGCAGGAGTGACGGTGGTCGGTGGCGTGTTTACTGGTGGTGTAACTGAAGGGCTTATCAGCCCCTTTTGAACAGCCTGACAAACAGTTTTGAAGGATTATTGCCCCTACACTAATACCAACAAGATTTAAAAATTCTTTACGTTCCATAATTACAAAGCTTTTATTGATGTTAATGATTAATAATTCATACGCAATACTGATGACAATAGTGAAAGGTTGCGACAGTAAATTTGTATTTTTACATTTTCTACTAAACAAAGATTCTCTTGAAAGGTTTAACTACTTGAGTATTTAGATTTATTTTCAGATAAAAGTTGAAACCTGCAAACAGAAAGATAAAACTTCTAAAATAAAAAATAAATACAACCAACAAATCTGTTTTTTATTATTCAACAAACTGTAAAACCTATATAAATTACTTTTGTAAGATAATTTATCATTTACATCAAAAATATGGCAGAAGAAGCATTTTTAAATCCAATCAATAAAGATAAAGTAGCCGAAAATCCAGGATTACTTCCCTACGCCCATACGGCAGGAGGAGCAGTTATTCGTCCGGAGGATATGGGCAAGACCAAGGGGCGTTCTATTACGGCAATGCGCCAACAAACCGACCGTCAAATGAATCAATTGTATGAACAAATGGAAGTTTTAGCGAGACAAGCAAAATTATTGGCTCAACGAAAAGAAATTTCAGAAAGAATTTATGACGCAGCCATGGGTTTTGAACCGATCATAAATGAAACTTATTATATGTACGAACGTGATACTGGCGAAGATTTACTCTCACTAGTTGCACCAAATGAATGGGGACGCTCATTTAAATATAGCCGATATTTAGCAAAATGTCTTCTCTTGGCCGATCATACTTGGGATGTTGATTACAACGAAGAAGCTTATAAAAGTACTCTTACCCCTGAGAATGATTGATTTCAGTATAAATAAAAAATAACCTAATCAAATTCATTGTTTTAGACCCTAATACCCGGTTTAAAACACAAACAATCAAAATTATGTGGGAAACGATTAAGGAATACAAAGAAATTTTATTCACATTTCACGAAGGAATCGCCAAAATATCAATCAATCGTCCGCAAGTACACAATGCTTTTACACCATTAACTGTAAAAGAAATGATTGATGCCATGAATATTTGTCGTGATACGGAGAATATTGGCGTAATCGTATTGACTGGCGAAGGTGGCAAAGCCTTTTGTTCAGGTGGTGACCAATCAGTTCGTGGACACGGTGGCTACGTGGGTGAGGATACCGTGCCGAGATTAAATGTCTTGGATTTGCAAAGACAAATTCGTTCAATTCCAAAACCTGTCGTTGCCATGGTGGCGGGTTGGGCCATCGGTGGTGGACACGTATTGCACGTGGTTTGCGACCTTTCAATTGCAGCTGATAATGCTCGATTTGGACAAACCGGGCCAAACGTTGGTTCTTTTGATGGTGGTTTTGGTGCTTCTTATCTAGCTCGTGTCGTGGGACAGAAAAAAGCCCGTGAAATCTGGTTTTTGTGTGACCAATACAATGCGCATGAGGCTTTAGATATGGGATTAGTCAATAAAGTTGTACCCTTAGAAAAGTTAGAAGAAACAACAATTGAATGGTGTAAAAAGATTTTGCAGAAAAGCCCACTGTCGCTTCGTTTATTGAAATCTTCGTTTAACGCTGAATTAGATGGTCAAGCTGGAATTCAAGAATTGGCTGGTAATGCCACATTACTTTATTATTTATCGGAAGAGGCCAAAGAAGGCAGAAACGCTTTTGTCGAAAAACGTAAACCTGATTTTAGTAAATTTCCAAAGTTTCCTTGACGTAATAAATTTGCAGTAAAAATAATTTATAGTATACAGCAATCGAAATGCAGTTTCATATTGCGACGTAAATATTACTTTTTACACAAAAAAAGTCGGGCATAAAAACTATAATTCATCTGTTTTTATGCCCGTCTTCTTTTGACTACCTTCCTAAATCATAATCCAGTCGATTTCTCCATTGCTTCCGGATAACGAGCACCGACAACTTCTACCAAAGCAGAGGCCCTTTCAATTTCTTGAAGTTCCTCAGCAGAAAATTCGATTGATGCAGCGCCGTTATTTTCCGTAAGCCGGTGTAAGTTAGTGGTGCCAGGAATTGGTACAATCCAAGGTTTTTTGGCCAATACCCACGCCAAAGCAATCTGGGCATTGGTAGCATTTTTTTCTTTCGAAAAACGTTCAATTATACCCAATAATGCTTGGTTGGCTATTCGAGCTTCCTCGGTATATCTAGGCAAAATATTTCGAATATCATCCTCGACAAAGGCAGTTTTCTCGTCAATTTTTCCAGTCAAAAAGCCTTTGCCGAGCGGACTGTAAGCAACTAAACCAATGCCTAATTCCTCGATAGTTGGAATAATTTCTTCTTCGTGTTGGCGAGTCCAAAGAGAATATTCACTTTGCAAGGCCGTAACACATTGAACAGCATGTGCTTTACGAATCGTATTTACGCCTGCCTCCGAAAGCCCAAAATACCTAACTTTTCCTTCCTGAATTAAGTCTTTCACCGTTCCTGCTACCTCTTCAATTGGCACAGTTGGGTCAACTCGATGTTGATAAAAAAGGTCTATTGCCTCAATTCTTAGCCTTTTTAAAGATTCCTCCGCCACTCTTCTGATATTCTCCGGACGACTATTTAATCCTGCCATTTTGCCATCTACTAAATTGAAACCAAATTTGGTAGCGATTATTATATCATGCTTAAAAGGTTCAAGCGCTTCACCCAATAACAATTCGTTGGCATAAGGTCCATAAACTTCCGCCGTATCAAAGAAGGTAATTCCTTGATCAACCGCAGCCCGAATCACTTTGATCATTTCACTTTTTTCTCCCGGAGGTCCGAATCCGAAACTCATACCCATACAACCAAGCCCCAAAGCCGAAACTTCTAGACCATTTTTCCCTAAAGTTCTTTTTTTCATATTTCTGACGATTTAATTTTTAATCCAAAATTACTAGAAGGAGTAATTTTTAACTAACATAAAGCAAGCGGTCACTTACGAATTTCAAATATTTCTAAACTTTGTTGGATTCATTTCTAGGTGTTTTTTGAAGAAATTATTAAAATGAGTTACCTCCGTAAAACCTAACGCAAAGGCAATTTCTGAAACGTTCCATTTATTATGTTTAAGCATTATTTTGGCTTCTTGCAGAACACGATCTGCGACAAGTTGAGTGGAAGTTTTAAGCGTTGTTTCTTTTACCGCTCTATTCAAATGGTTCACATGAACATTCAGCTGATTCGCAAAATCCGATGCTGAGCGAAGATTGATACATGGATGATTTTCATCAATTGGAAATTGACGTTCTAAAAGTTCCAAAAACAAAGCAGAAATGCGCTGTGAAGCATTCAACAAAGGCCTTCCCTGCGCAGAAACAGGTTGCATTTTCATGGCAAAATGGATTAATTCATAAACCAGATTTCGCAAAACATCGTATTTGTGAAGGTAATCCGACTTGATTTCAGCGTTCATTTTTTGGTAAATAATTCTTATTTGTTCAGCTTGTTCATCCGTCAATTCAAAAACGTGATGACCCGACGGTTGAAATACTAAATATTGGCTTAAATCACCGAATTGTCGAAAAAAATGGTGATTAAAAATACAAAAAACACCCTCCGAAATTCTTTCTAAATGTTCGCAATTGTAAGGTATTTGCGGATTTGAGAAAAAAAGTGCTTGTTTTCTAATTGCCACCACCTGATCCGCATAATTCAATTCAATTTCCCCCACTACGAACATTATTTTATAGAAATCACGCCTTTTGTAAGGTAAAGGTTTTGCCTTTCCTCCATCAATAGATTCATGGGCAAAGACATTGAAATGCCCTATTTCGTTCCGAAAGTTATCTGGCATCCAATCGAACTTTCGTTTATAAAATTCCTCTAATGATTCTGATTTTTCCAAAGGATAACTAATTAAGAAGTTCAAACATTTAATCTCTTTAGTAGGCATATGACAAGCTTACATTCCACACAAAATCATCGCTTATAATGGTGGATTTTATTTTTTTATTCATGAGAGCAGAAATTGCTAAAGGAAAAGCCTTTTTCGCTATCGTGAAAGTCGAAGTGGCGTAAAACCCATCATTTTCATCCAATTGTAAATAATACGCCTGAGGAGAAACTTTCAAATAATAATCTTTTCCTAGCTTGATATTTGAAAAATTGCCAATCAAACCAACGTAATTTGTGGTTTTAGTTGCCTCTGCAAGCCCCCGAGAATATAGATGATAGAGACCAAGACTGGCATTTTCAGATAATATCAAGGTGGGCGCCAATTCTACCGCAAAAAAACGTCTAACTGTAATAAGGTCTTTTGAAACGCCATTGACAGTTACGGCAGTATTTGAAAATACCGTTGAAGGATGTCCACCAATCCCAAATTTGAATTTCCTATTTTGGATCAATTTATATCGAAGCCAAAATACGAAAGACCACGGTTTTGCCTCTTCAATGGCAAAACGGAATTGTGGCTCAAAACTGAATTTATTCTTACGCA
>Ga0114959_10001893_pt1 | contig 17764 bp, 21 predicted proteins | sample C_130625_EF_Meta_FD_87317 | JGI IMG/M metagenome (GOLD analysis project Ga0114959, IMG submission 87317) | Freshwater microbial communities from Lake Croche, Canada to study carbon cycling - C_130625_EF_MetaG | ecosystem: Environmental > Aquatic > Freshwater > Lake | place: Lake Croche, Canada...
CTGTGCTGATACTAGACTTCGACACGGTTACGGTGGGTGACACTGTGCTGATACTAGACTTCGACACGGTTACGGTGGGTGACACTGTGCTGATACTAGACTTTGACACGGTTACGGTGGGTGACGAGGTGCTCACCTGAGAACGCGCCACTATTCCACTGGGTGACAAGGTACTTACAGCAGATTTAGAGAGACTTGCAGTTCCTGTGTTTGTAGATGAAGATGTACCGACAGCGGAATGCGTCAACGACGGCGTCAACGACGGCGTCAACGACGGCGTCAAAGACGGTGTCAAATACGTCGAATTCGATACCCCAGTTACCCCCGATTGACCCGTAACCAACAAACTTGCCGTTAGAGCCGTTATTACACGTAACAGCATTATATATTTGACGGAGATAAGTCTTAAACCTTCTATTCTTTCGAATTATTGGAAATACTTTTGTAGTACGCTTCGTAGGACAGTGTTTCCGGTGCATCCGTATTGGAAAGAATAGGAGCAACCCAGCGATTAAAAAGCTTCTGTCCAATTCGAACAGAGGCGTCGTTTTCGGTTGTTTTCCCGGCTTCTATCTTGCGTTTCTCACTCAACATGTAAAAAAATGTGCCATCGAGCTTATCATCCGCATGAAGTGCAAACACTGCCGGATAAAAATCAAACAATGTAGCATTCTCACTTTTCAGTGCATTCAGATACTCTTCGGGATTTGTTTGTTGAAGATGCTTATACTTGTCTTTCGATACATCCATAGTGCGAACCATTGCTTGGATCTCGGTTGCGGTATGTGCGGTTACCATTATGGTTGATAACGACATTCTTCTGTAAAAGTGTCCGCGTAATACAATGGCTCAAACAGTGAACTCCGGAGGGCAAATTATAATGCCTCCTCTTCCTCCGCCTACGCAGCCGCCACCTTCATTACAGCAAGGTTCTACCATCACCGCAGCGGCAGGGGCTGTTGCCGAAAAAACTGCTGTTCAAAACCAGGCGGTACATATACTCGGTGGAAAAATGACCGGAGGGGCGTCGATCGCCGCTGGAGCTGTCGAAGTGAAAAATATACCATCTACCCCGTCGGCAGGTGGAGTCAATCATGCGCAAGTATTTGCAAATATGAGTGGACTCAAAGCTGCTGCCTTAGAAAGTGGAAAGTATGATGCTCTAGGAAATGCTCCTGCTCGAATCGTCGGAGGTTCTCGTAAAAGAAGAACTCACAAAAAAGGTAATGCAAGGAGTATCCATCACAACACTCGGAAACGTCGGAGGACTTCTCGCAAGTCTCGTATCGTTCGTCATTCTCGTCACCGGCTACGTTCTCGTCATAGAAAAACGACCTCTGCCTAGTGATATCGTATTTTATCTGGTTATTTTCAATATTGTTCTCGCAGTTGGGCTGTTTGTTTCATGGTGGTACATCAATCAACGTTCGATCACAGTGACCGACTGAGATACTCGGCCATATGTGGGGTCAATTTCTCCACAAAGGATCGACAGTCTTCACTCGAGGTGAGCGCCGTCAGATTGATTTTTCCCGTTCGAAAGACACAGGCTGTCCAACGCTCCGGAAACACAATCTTGACACACGGAGACACATCCGGTTCGAAATCGGCACGAATACCCTTTTCCTGAAAGAAACGCTGCATCGAGAGTCGAGATATTTTCGAATCTGCCGGAAGTGACGTCGTATAATTCATAAGAACAACTCGTCGTGAACTGTGTACCCACCCCCCTTCTCGAATGCAGCCGTCGGGGAGGTCGTGAAACACAGATTCCAATCGTGAGAGAGACGATGTCTCATATGCCGGATCAAGAATGCCCGTCATATGAAATACGCCGTTGTGAAAGATCTTGATGGTAATCTCTTTTTGCGGCAGAGTACCTGCACCGTCATCCAGTACCACTACGGTCACAGAGTTGTTTCCAAATCCCGAGGATGTGGATGTCTTCGGGTTGCGGCGGCGTATCCTGTCGCGTTTGCTTTCTCCACGGCGTAGAACACCCTTCTTTTCGACCTTGATGATGGTCTCGTTGATAGGGATCATATGTAGCAGGTTATCGGTGTTCAACTTCATTTGAAACGTGTGCAGTACCACCATGGTGGAGAGTTTCGGAACGGCCAACATGAGAATGCGATTCAATGACCTGGATGTATTTGGTTCCGTTTTTCCATGAAGTCGGGAGTATCAAGGGGTTCGATACAACAATATACATATCACATTGAGTAAACCCTCGTCGCATACGAGTTTCTTCAATGGGTGTCAGCATCAGTAGAGGGTCGAGATATCCGGCATATATATGTCCCCCCGAATGATGATCACAATAGTCTCGGATCGCATTGGGAAGATCGGCAGTCACCACTTTCGAGAGATCGAGATATCCCGTCGGAAGATATTCTTTGGCAATCCGTGCAGTCTCCAATATATCAACTCCCGCAAATACCCACAACATGAATATATCTATACGACTGGTTCTAAATGTTCGCGATGAAGTGAACGATTCTTTCTAGGTGTGTAGAAACAAATGTATCGTGGCCCAGCTCCGTCTACGCCCGTGAAGCAGTATCGCAAATTAAGAAAAACCCTCTTGGTTGATTCTCGTGATCGTTTGCCGTCACAAACCCCGACGAAATACACAGTCAATCTACCGAAAGTATACGAAAATGTGTATTCCGTTGCCCTGCGTAGCGCAGAAATACCGTTCACCTGGTATGTATTCTCGGCGGCAAACGGAAATACCACCATGCACGTATCTGGAGCAGGAAGTGGAACTACTGTTGCCGTCACTATACCCGACGGAAACTATACGAGTGACACCATCGTTACTGCGCTCAATGCTGCGTTTGCAAGTGCTGGACGAGCAATTACATGCGTCTATGATACAGTGACAAGTAAGCTGGTATTTACATCCACCTCGGGTGATTTCGTATTTCGTTTTTCTGGCTACCCACAGCAATCCGCGACATGTGGATCACCTCAGATACAAACTCCAACCTCGTCTTGGTGGGGACTTGGTTACTTTCTGGGATTCAACCAAGTAGATCAGACTTCTTCGAGTAGCACTCTGAGTTCCAACTTCATAGTGCAGCTGAATGCATACAATTATATCCTTATGGAACTGGATTTTATCAACAAAGAGGATGAGACATCGTATGACGGACGTTTATCCGGTCGTGTCGATGGCTGTTTTGCAAAGATACCTATCACCGGAAATACAAACGATATCATATTCTATCGTGATGTTTGTACTCCCATGAACAGAAGTGTAATGAGCCCACCACTGTCCCAACTGAAATCTCTTTCGGTAAAGTTCCGGTTCCACAACGGTCAGTTGATCAATTTCAATAATGTGGATCATTCGTTTACACTTGAGTTTGAGTTGCTCGAGAATGGGTTTGACGAGTATTCGTCGCTCGAGTTTGCCCCTATGTGAGAGCTCACTTATCGATAGAGTCACACGAGTGGCATGTTCCGGTGAATGGTGGGGCATTCGACTGTACGACCTTGTTCGTATTGTGCCCCATTCCAAAATGCTCCGCAAGGTTGAATGGTCTTGGTACACGTATCTCTCCGGGGAGTGCAACCGGACAAGTGATCGATTTGGGCATGGTTGGCGCAACAAATCCAGCACCCTGTGTACCTACTAGAAACTGATTGGGTACATTCGATACCGTACAGGTGTCTTCTGGTACCACATATGCTGCTGCAGCCGTTCGATAGGCACTTCCTGATTTCATAGCCTGAATCACCGATGCATCGTGCCATCGAACCATGTTCGTGGAACTCCCCTTCTTGTTGAAGGGTACTGCAGAGGATAGCGGTATAGGATCTCCCGCGACCTGGGTTATACCTCCTTGCATATCAATTACAAATCCCTTGAACCCAAGCCCCGACGAGGGGTACTTCGCCTGAATATATCCCTGTAGTTTGACTATTTCAGCGGTATGTTGGTTGATATCGTTATCGGTTGCAGTAAGATCTCCAAATTTAATTGCCTTGTATGCTCCACAATCTAAGTGGTCAAACACCCAAACTTCAGTGATATTGTGAAGGCTAATCGCCACATTTACGTGGTCAAAGAACGTCGTACCCCATGTTTCTCCAAGATTTCCAATCCCTGCACTGTTCGTAGCAATAAGACTAAGCGGATAGTAGCTGCTCGGAACCCCGTTCCCACGAGCAGCGGGGAACGAGGGTGTTGATGTGTAAGACTGATTTGCTCCCAATGCCGCTCCCGCCAGATTGAATAGATCGTAGTTAAACTGAACCATTTTGTAATTCACTAAGAAGGATGAAAGAATCTCTGTAAATCTAGGATCAATGCAACCAAGTACCAACACCTTTGCACCGGATCCCTGGACAGTATCGCACTGAATGGGCGGAGCTATGAGTGGGTTGGTTAGGTTGTAGACACATCCCGTTGTATCTGTGAAAAGTCCAGAGATCCCGGCTGTAAATACATTTTTACCCGATATCGAGGTGTTTGTAGAATGTGCATGAAAATTAGTCGTTCGAATGAGACCCGACAACGTATTGAACTGAGTGACATGATTGGATAGAGCACCACCACCCGCCGATGCGTTTAGACAGGTTCCAAATGCCCCACAATCCGAATGATCAATCACTAGAAATTGACTCACATTATGAAGAGTAATTGCTAACTGTACGTGATCGAGAAGTGTTTTCTTCCAGTCGGTGTTTGCGATGCCGCATGGTGGAATACTTGTAACAGTGTTGCCACCTAAACTGGATCCTGCCAATGTAAAAAGATCGTATGTGAATCCGTTGGAGCCCAGTTGACTTAGTAAAAACTGTTCTGTCGCATTTGCGTATCGAGGATCGATACACGAAAGTACAAATGCTTTGGCTGCATTGTTGTTGAGTGGAGTTCCAGTATAGATCGGTATCGTGTAGGGTTCCGACGGAAGAACAGAATGCTGTTTTCGGATTCGAGCGGTTACTTCCGAACTATCCTGTAAATTTATAGACGGCGGTCGCGTGAGTGTACGTTCTACTTCCTGTCGTCGCAGAGCCATCAGTTCCCCACTGCTGTAGGTTCTTTTTGCTGCAAACGTTTGAGGTTGCATATGTTATATTCATCTCACAAAAGTTCGACACAAGTTAACATGTGTCTCCGACAGCACTCTCGAGTGAGACCAACACTATCCATCGCTCGTCCCTCGGCTGTTTTCGACGTAGTCTTGGTGAGGTATGGGATCTCCTTGTCGTCTTTGCGACCGTCGGACACCTTGTTGCGAGTGACGGCCTCCTGATATGCATCCCACTTCCCCGCGAGAATCGTATTGCACGTAACGCATCGGATTGGAATGAGCATGGTATGTATTGTCTATAACTTAGCAAACATCCCGTTCCATTTTCTTCGCTCTGGATAAGAGATGATTGTGGCAAATTCCAACGATCTGTACGCTGCGATCATCACATTATGTGTTGCGGTTCTCCCGGTAGCCACGGGGGTTCCGTTCGACGTTTTGCGCACAATTCAGAGCTACCCCACCTTTGTCCGAGCGACGTGGGTCGGAGTGATCGTCTTCCTTCTGTGGAAGAAATACACGTTAACAGCGATCGTACTGTTGGCGCTCGGTATGATTCTGCGTTTTGAGGTATTCTCGTCCTTCGTCTATTCTCAGGAAGGCATCCTCGCTCAATATGCAGCCGCCCAACGCAATGATCCACGTGTCGACACATCCCGACAGCTGGACTTACTCATTGCGGACAATGCTCTCGTACGCGACCCGGCACGATGGCTCGATAGTGGACGAAAAAGGGCTCCTCTCCTACTGTACCCACCGTCGCCCGATCAGCTGAAAATGATTGGAAATTAACCCTGAATTACAACTCGAGGGGCTGTGGGTGTCGGTTCATCCGAACGTAATGCTCGATTGACCCGAACATGCTCCAGATCACCCACCACTTCTGGTTTTTCCAGTTCCACCGAGGTGGCAAACTGTTTTCGAAACTGGGATATCACAGATTCTAAAATGATTGGAGATATCTCTTGAAGACGATCTTGTTCCGAACGTACCAGTCTCAAGAAATCTTGGGCAGGTACGCGCTGATCTCGTCGTAATACCAATTCACTCGAGATAATCCGATGTAGCTTTCCGTACGCGATTGCCGCAGCTCGATGGGATTCAGCATACTGTGCGGTTTTCATAAACTGATTCACCGTGATGAGTGCTCCCGAACTAATCGTAGTGATTCCCACAATCAGTCCTGCCGGTTGCTGAAAACTCGACGGAAAAATACTTGTAAGTCCCATCGTCACAGATCCACTGAGAGCCGTGACGATTACCGACGGAATGGTTAAATAAAAATTGTACCGTTCGTATATTACCTGACACCGTCCGTGAAGCCAACGTGAACAGTTTGAACGGTCAGCAATGGCGGCAAGTAATGTTTCGTGGCTGGAATTCCACGTCGAGGCAACTTCGGACGGGGATTCGGACACCTCTTCCTGTAATTTATCGAGAGTTGTCTCCATTATTACCATGCGAGTAGCAATTCTGACGTAGACCAGAATTCAGTTGCACCATTCGGTAGAACGCGCCGAATAAGGTACGGGAGTTTTCGTTCCAGGATCTCGCGTTCGGCAACTTTCCACAGAAAGCGTGGATCGTTCGTATTGAAATCGACGAGCGGAATCAGTGGAGCTGCACCTTCGGCGAGTTGTTGGGCACGACACGCGAGTAATGTAGTATACTCATACTTTGTAAAGTATCCTTGACTAATGCGAGGTACTTCCGAATGCTTACTCACTTCTTCACGAACAACGTACGACTGCATTAGTATATTTGAATATCTTTCTTGTCGTAATTCGTTTTCACGTCTCCCGTTTCCAGGCAAAATGGATTTCCCCCATACTATGATATAGTCTATATCATAGAATGGCGTTTGTAACCAATACGTACATCCAGAACAGCTTTCGCGGTATCCAGGGCTTTGTGATTCTGATTACGTTGATCCCGTACCTCCTCTGTGGGTATATACTCTCGTTCTTCTTCTCGGATATGGGTCATGTGACTGTGACGGTCACCTTTGAGCCACCGGAGGTTGACGACGACGATGTCCAACTCGAGGATGACGATGATGCTCCAGAGGATGAAGACGACAACGAGAATGCACCAGCAGACGAGGATGAAGACGACAACGAGAATGCACCAGCAGACGAGGATGAAGACGACAACGAGAATGCACCAGACGAGAATGACACTACCGTAGACAACGTACAACAACCTCCAGCTCCTGCATCCACTCCTATCGCTATTACTGCCGTGTCTACTCCAACTCTGAGTCCGGAGACCCAGACACCTGCGTTGGCTCCTCAATGGCTACCACTCACACCTATCCGTGATGTAGTCGATCAGGAGCCACCGGGTGCACCGGAGAAGCCTAGTAACGACGAAAACGACGCCCCTCCCCGGGCGCTAAGCTCGACCATCGACGAGGCAGCTTCCAACGATCTCGACGACCTCTTGCGCCACCATGCGACGTACCCTTCTTTGTAAAAAAGGAATACAGCCCGTATGCTGTACCGGCCAGTAACGCATCACCAACCATGGTTCCACCTCGTTTCGGATGACGACGCATTGTCTTACGCCGTTTGCCACCCGAACAAACGCATCCACCTAATTTGCGTGTATGACTCATTGAACTTGACTTAGATATTTTTCATTGACGAGCGGGTGATTCACAATCTCTTCGGCTTCCATTTCCGACCCAGAAATTCCTACAAACTGAAGTGGATAGTTTGCAATCCTCAGAACAATACTCTCGGCCAATTCAGCAGGTAGAACTCCGTTATTTGCCATTCGATACCCATTTGCAGCCCAGGTATCCATTGCAGATGCTACGGCTTTCTCAACCGGTACCTCCAAAGACTTTACAAACTTTTCCAACATCTCCCGATGACCTACCTCACACACCGGACACGTCGATGGACGCGGTGTCTCGTGCTCTTCCTCATGAATCTCAAGAAAACGCTGCGCGATGACGAGCTTGGACGGCATACTGTTTGTTCACAACCGAATGCGTGTAAATCTCATAGGCAATCATGAAAAAAACTCGATTTTTGTTCATCTGGGTATGGTATGGCTCGAGTATTGGCCAGAGTACCCCAAGCAGGTGATCCACTTCATGTGCATGAGTTTGTCCATCGGACGTTCGCATCGACAGCCACTCTTCAAACATCACCATCGTCACCACTGTGTAGTGATGGCTGAATGCGTGTAAACGCAAACTCGTTTGCGATCAGTTCTCGTTTCCGAGCCTCGACAATGTACTCGATACACTCTTCGGCTGTCTTGTTTCGACCTGTAGGCCAGAACGACTCGAGATGTCGACGAAGATCCTTCACCGAGAGAGACCACGGTTTCGACCATAGCTCCGGTCGCTGAATCTTGATAACCGAGCTGTCATCGTTGATCTCTAGTTTTTGAATCGTCGCGTACCCCGGAGTCTTGAGAATATCCGTCATCTCGATCTCAATAATCTTACGGTTCTCTCGAAGCTTGTACACTTCCTTGTTGAGCTCCTTGAGTCGATCATCCAGACTCCGATACTTGCGCACACACTGAATCAACTCCTTTTGGGCTGAAGATGACATATTGATTCTATCTTCCTATGTGGAAAAAGACATTCGTTTTGAACAAAGATGGATGCCAAGGAGATAGACGCTCTCCGGGTCGCCTACAATAAAGAACATCGTCACGAAAAACCCATACGCAAAGGTTCCGCGATTCACGTTTGGAATGAGATTTCGAGACGTCTAAAAGACGCATGTTCGTCTGCGACACCCGAGTGTATCGTAAGGAATCTCATCCACAAACCGGCCGCACCCATGTCCTGGAAATTTAATTCCGAAGAATGGCTCTCTTCCGACGATATCGATGCGTGTCAGCGAGAATACGCCAAATTGATACCCGATTACTATTATGTGGACACGGTTCCTATTGATTTTGATACACATTCCGATACCGGCAAATGTCTCGTCTCGGCATTATGTTCATTAGATCTGCGGGATCTTCACAAGAAAGGAAAACGTCGTGTAGGTATCGTATTCAATACAGATGTATCCTCAGGTCCGGGTGAACACTGGATTGCCGCGTTCTGTGATTTTCGTGACGATCTCAAAACCAACCAAATGACGTTTTTTGACTCCTATGCCCAAGAACCAGAAAAAGAAATTAAAACACTGATGAATCGATGGGCCGAACAGATGCCTCCGATGCACCTTCAGTACAATCGTGTTCGTCATCAATACAAAAATGCGCAGTGTGGCATGTATTGTTTATACTTTTTGCACTGTTGTCTGTTCGATATACCGATGAATACGCAGGTGCCGGACGATGTGATTGCGATGATGAGGCCTATGTTTTTCAAAGTGTCATAAGACAATGCAGATACTCTTGTATGCGATCCTTCTGGCATCGTTATGTCTGGGTGTCGGACTTGTGACATATGTGTATCTCTACATGACCAATCAGGCTCCTCCGTCGGACGCATCTCTTACAAAAGAACTCGACGTGTATCAGCAGATTGTCAAACCCGCACCTCTCACCTGTCCTACGGACAATTATGTCACCGATTACACGGTTGCCGGTGCAGGATATTCTGTTCTCCCAGGGAAGACCGTCTACTCGTACGTGAGCGCAGAAACCATTACCAAAGTCATCGAAGGAGGTGCCCGAATTGTGGACATACCCATCTATGATGTGAACAAAGAGCCGGTCGTAGGTATCGCCGACTCGAATACCAAAAAGATGCTCACGTATAACACCGTACCGTTTGAAGCATGTTGTATCGCAGTCGCCAACAATGCATTCAAAACGACGTCGCCATTCATTATGAGTCTAGTGTTTCACACGGACGACACCGTCGTCATCAACAAATGTGCCGATATCATGAAAAATACTCTTCGCAAATTCATGCTGGATTCGAGCTATAGTTACCAACGCAAAAACATTGCTCTGGAACCCATTTGCAATCTGCTCGGAAAGCTCATCATTGTCAGTGGAGAACACCACAAAGGAAATGGTATGGATGAACTAGTCAACCTATCGTGGTCATCAAGCCTCTGTCGCCGTCTCACCTATACTCAGGCGTCACAGACCTACGATCACGATGAACTCATCGAATACAACAAGCGCAATATAACCCTTGTGGTTCCCGATTTGGATACGGCGTCCATGGCAAATCAAAATGCCGAATTATGCTTTTCGTACGGATGTCAGTGGGTACTCATGAACTATGGAAGTCTAGACAATGCCATGGAGATTTACACGGGTAGATTCGCCGATTCGTCCTTCCTTGTGAAACCAGATGAACTGCGGTACAAACCCGTCACGTACAAGGCCCCGCCGCCACAGAATCCCAATGTATCGTTCCAACCCAAGCGTATGACGTCGCCCTTGTTTGATGTCACGGTGGGGTCGGTATAATATCTCAGAGTCATACAAAATGTCCGATGGAGGGAAACGTTCTGCTTGGTTACAACACGTCATGTCTGTGAAGAAGGCGCACCCGTCCATGTCTCTAGGAGATGCGATGAAGGCTGCCAAAAAGACCTACAAGAAGCATCATGGTGGTGACATGAACGGTGGTCAGCTCATGGGGAAGGGAACCGTTGCGGGTGGTCGCCGGACCCGGAAACATCGTGGTGGTCAGCTGTATTCGCAAGGGGGTGGCCCGTACACTGGTTCGGAGCTCTCGGACGGTGCCGCACGGTTCCCTCCCTTCAACCTGAACAGTATGCAATGGCCAGGTGCAAACCCCGCCGCCATGAGCGCGGGTCGCCGTCGCACCCGGCGCCGTCACCACAGAAAGTAATTCTCTAGGATATCCGGTGTCCACGACGTCATCATTCGCCGCCAATAACGACACTGCTTTTGCACACTCTGGACGGTAGCGTTGACCTCATCCGATCCAGCGTCACAAATCCGTAGAATCCCCCATTCATTACTAAACGAAGGTACGTAGACAGTATCGAGCGATGTCTCTTTCTCAAAGGTCTGCCGAAGTGTTTCTTTGAGAGTCTGAATTGTTCGCCAGTTTTCGTGAAGAGGATTGAGACCCACCGGTCCGACGTGACATGCGACACCTCCATGCTCCGCCAAGAGATGCCGAATGGCTCGAATGAGCCAGATATACAATTCGATGAACTCGGCATCCGACGGATCCGGCAAATCAATCAAGATCACGTCAAACACTGTACTACAATTCTCCACAAAGTCTCTTGCATCTGTCGAAATATAATACAGATTCTCGCGCTCAAACACTCGTTGATTGAGATCGGAAAACACCGAGTCTTTGGCTGCGAACTGTACAAAATCCGAATCATAATCCACAACCGTAACCGAGTCTATATTTGGCCACTTGAAGACCTCACGAGCGGCACAACCATCTCCACCCCCAAGAATGAGAACTCGAAGTCGTTTCGTAAGTGACTCGGTCACATCCGCCATGACAGGATGAACAAGCATTTCGTGATACCTGTGCTCATCCATCGAAGACAGTTGAACTTCATTGTCCATAAACAGAACGATTCCGTGATTTTTTGTGGACGCAATCCGAATCTGAGATTTGGGTGTCTGAAATATCACCGGTGGAGCAATCTCTTCGAATTGAAGTGTCTGGCCGTACTGAGGTTTCTCCATTAGATGTACTCACTCGGCATCCAGGTAAATGCAAAAAACAATCCGACACAACATTCGAAAGAATAAGAGGTCTAACGACGACCGAGGATATCTTGAGTAGATCCGGTTGTGGCCCGTCCTCCGTACCCCCAGCCCATATCCTTTCCGTACCCGGCTGGATAGACATTTGTATCATTGTGCGCCTTCCAATAAAGTATGTTCTGATCGTTCGTGATCGGATTCCGCCACAAATAGACAAACATACATGCAACAATCAGTATGAAGATCAACCAAGTCATTTACTTTTAGAACAGAAGACTTTACCAGTCCATCAGAATGTCTTCCATTGCGCACTCTCCGCCTTCTGCGGGAGGGGCAAGACTCGCCACACGATCATTCGCTCGGTCAAGTACATCCGATTCAACTGGTTCGTCACTTCCTTCCGGTAGACGTGTCTCATCCACCATGATATCCACAAACCCGGTTCCGGCGGGTGGTTTCTGGCCAAACATAATGTTTGCGGATACCCCCGTCATGTCATCAAACTCTGCGCTCACGGCCGCATTGAACAAGATCTTGGACGTCTCTTCGAAACTCGACTTGGCGAGAACACCATTGTCCTGTTTCTTCATACCGAACCGATTGGCCGAGACCAGGCGACCCTGGTAACACATGGCGTCCAGCAGAACCGAGACGTGATGGTAATTCACGTACGCCTCTGCAAACACCTCGTTAAACTCGTCGTAGATTGCCTGACGAGCCGTCTCGATGCCAAACACATCCATCACCTCGTGAATATCGTTCGAGAAGATTCGAGTCTTGTCGATGTTCCGGAACCCCATCAGTTCAAACATGTTGGCTCCTTCCACATCCAGAACGTACTGGGTCTTACATGCGTACCCCCCGACGCTCTCATCCCACAACAGTTCTTTCTCGACTTTTCGTGGAAACACCCGACCAACCCCCGACGCCCCCGCAATCACAATGTTGAGAACACGCTCCTCGATAAACCGCAAACTCAGCATGTTGGTGATGGCTCCGGGTTCAAAGATCACGCGCATCACAATACGATCTGCGTTCGAATCCGTGTGAACACATTGGAAGATCTTGAGTCCACTGCTCATGATGGCTGTCTCGATTGCGACCATGTCTTGCGTATTCCGTGCCGCCATCTCGGTCTGATCAAACTCGAGACGCAGGATCCAGGGGGATGTACAATCCTTCTTGCCAAGTGAGAAGGCCTGGAAACTCGTCAGAATCTCTCGATCATCCTCCACAATGCTCTTGGACTCCAGTGGGAAGGGATCGTAATACATTTGGACAGCCTTCGTAATGTCGCGAAGAGTCGTTTTCTGGATTTCGCGCATCATCATGATCGCCTGATCCAAGCTTCCCGAGACCGTCGGATCCAGATACACAAAGTTGAGCGGGTTCTTGGGGCTCTTGGACATGGACAGTAGCTCGTCGATACGAGGTACACCCTGTGTTGCCCCTGCTTTGACCGTACCCGCAGAATGGAAGGTATTCAGGGTCAGCTGAGTCGTCGGCTCTCCAATCGACTGCGCTGCGAGTGCACCAACCATCTCACCCGGATGGACACATGCCTTGAGATACTTGTACCGTATTTCGTGGAGGATCTCGTCAAAGATCGCCTTGGTAAAGCGATACTCGACAATGCATCGACGCGGTGCCAAATAGAACAGGACTAGAACACGGAATAGCTTGTTGGACGCAATCGGATTCTCCTTCAGAAGCGCCGTGATCTGCTCCACAACATATGTAGGAACTAGATCGGTCTTGGTCGAATAGGTATTCCGGAAACGATCGATGAGACGCTTGAGGTGAACAGGTGCCAGAACGCTTTCACGGCGTCCAAACCGGTACACATCGCGTACCAGAATATCACGACCAGCAATGATCTCGTCAATCATATCGGGAGCCTCCGTGATTGCCTCGGTGACCAGTGGAGTCACCTCCTCTACCGAGAGGGCATAGTTCTTGTAAATATCCTCCAGGGACATGGTGGCCAGGTTGATATTCTGGGATTCCACGGCTGTCGAATCGATACCGTCCTCACCGTAATTGTACTGGATCACAATATTGGCATTATTTCGGACCGTTCCATCGTATGCGATGTGGATATCCTCCATCGTCTTCATCATTCGACGCTGAATATAGCCCGTATCGGATGTTTTCACTGCCGTATCAATCAGACCTTCACGACCTCCCATGGCGTGGAAGAAGTACTCGGCAGGACGCAATCCCTTCACAAACGAACTCTCGACAAATCCACGGGCCTCGGCACTATCATCAAACTTGGTGAAATGAGGGAGTGTCCGATCCTGCATCGTGTACTGGATGCGTTTTCCGTCCACGATCTGCTGACCCAGCAGGGCAACCATCTGAGTGATATTTAGGTTGTCTCCCTTGGCACCGGCCTTGACCATCTGAAGAAGACGGTTATGGGCCGGAAGAGAATCAGACACTTTGGATGTGATTTTCGCGCTAATCTCTTTGAGAGTGTTGGTGATCTGGTTCTCGAGTTCAGCGCCGTCCGTACGACCCGAGATATTCACAAACCGACCGGCATGAACATCGGTCAAGATCTCTTGGACCCGCTTCCGACCATCGGCAAGAGATCCGTCCACATAGGACACCGTCTCTTTGTTGGAAATTAGATCCGATGCACCGGTCGAAAACCCAGTGTGAAGATTGAATTTGGTCACAATCGACTGGACTTCGTTAATGAACTGACCGCATCGTTCGGAGCCAAAGTCGTTAAAGATGACGTGGAGTACGCCCTCGGACGGGGTATTGAAGGCACCCTTGTTGAGGACACCCTTGACGAGCCTCCCGTCTACGAGTTTCACCTTCTCGTTGAATGTCATCGGTGGAAACACTGCGGAGATGACATCCGTTCCTAGATGTGCCCCATCCAAACGTGGAAAGGACCGCAGAGGTTTCTTAATCCGACTGAGCATGTTCATGACAGCCTGTTCGTGAATGCGAACGCTCGGATTCGAGATGCGGTATGCTCCGGTAAGTGTATCCTGCACCATCTGAATGATAGGAGCATTCAGTCGAGGGGATACAATGAGTCGAGTGACACTGGCAAGTTTGGATAGCTCTGTTTCGGCGGCAATCGACTGCGGCACGTGCATATTCATCTCGTCTCCGTCAAAATCAGCATTGTACGGTTTTGTGGCACTCACGTTCAGTCGGAACGTCGAGTACGGGAGAACCTTCACCCGGTGACACTCCATAGAACCCTTGTGTAGAGATGGCTGTCGATTGAAGAGAACATAATCTCCATCAATGAGATGCCGATGAACAACGTCGCCTTCGCGGAGGTCAATCATATCGGCATTCACATACTTGAGAGAGATGGTGCGCTTATCATCCTTCAGAAACACGGATTTTGCGCCCGGGTGTTTGGATGGGCCGTTGCGTACGTACATCAGGAGACGATCTCGGTTGTATGGGTTGACCATTTCCGGCTTGGTCAGATTTGTGGCAATCTCGAGAGGAACTCCGAGTTCGTCCACATCAATATTGGCGTCCGGAGTAATGACCGAACGAGCCGAGAAATCGACACGTTTCCCCATGAGATTCCCGCGTACTCGGCCGGTCTTTGCACCCATTCGAGACTTGAGGGTCTTGAGAGGTCGTCCAGACCGTTGAGCGGCAGGAGGCATACCCTTGATGTCGTTATCCACATAGGTAGCGACGTGGAACTCGAGCATCGCCATGTGTTTCTCAATATAATCGCGTGGTTGACCCTTGTCGATCTGTTCTCGGAGTTTCTGATTGGCGCGAACAATATCGATGAGTTTGTGAGAGAGGTCATCGTCCATACGTTGATTGTCGTCCATCACAACGGGGGGTCGGACTGTGAGTGGAGGTACCGCCAGAACCGTGCATACCATCCACGCCGGGTGAGAGTACTTGGGGTTGAGTCCAAGAATCCGGATGGTTTCATCCGTCATGCGTTGGAAACAGCGGAGAACCATCTCGGGTTGAATGGGAACGTCCTGATCATCACCACCCAGGAGTGATCCTTGCAGGGTGCATACTGTTCCTGGAATTTTCTCGACCTTTTTGAGGACGGGGGTACTGCATGTGCGGCAAGATACCCGAGCATTGGTTATTGATTTCTTGGTTGGTTTCAAAGCTTTGAATTTGAAGTCTACCGTTCGAGCTCGGATATCGCTCAACCGAGCCACTCCGGACAGTGGACTGTTGACCAGTTCCCCCACGCTATCTGCAATATACAAGTGAGAGCAGTTGATGCAAACACAGTAGAGAATCTTCTCGATATACTCGAGGAACTGATAGAGGTAGACCGGTCGAGCCAAGGTAATATGACCAAAGTGTCCTTGGCACTGCAGATTGGTGTGTTTGCAGGTGGGGCACACTTTGCCCGAGTCGATGACGCCGAGTCGAGAATCAAAGACACCGCCGGGGACGGGGTTATTGCCCTGGTTGGTTTTGTCTGTGATAATCTCGACGACGCTACGGCGAAGAACTTCATCCGGAGAGATGATACCGAACTGAACACCGGTGATGAGGTCGGACATTCTTCTTATTATACAGTCACCAATATGTAAACGAGTTTGTCCGTTTTTAACGGTTATTCAAAAAACGTTTACACAACTCCGACAAAGTACACTTAACCATGCTAATTCCGTTTCCGGATATTCAGAAAGCCCTCGCTGCGAAAGGTATTTCGCATACAGGTGCTTTCCACGTCGGAGCTCACGACTGTGAGGAGCTGAAGTTTTATGGAAGTATTGGTATCCCGAGTCGTTATGTCGTGTGGGTTGAAGCAATCCCCGAGAAGGCAGAAGCAGCGACTGCACGAGGCATTCCCAATGTATACAATCACATTATAACGGATAAAGATGACGAGGATATTTCACTGAACGTATCCAACAATTTTGCATCCTCAAGTATACTTGAGTTGGGTACTCATTCCAAAGAACACCCACATATAGTATACGTCGGAAAGGTACATGGAAAAAGTATTACAATTGATACGTTCTTCGAGCGTCATAATATTGATGCATCCAAGTATACGTTCTGGAATTTCGATATTCAGGGTGCCGAACTTATGGCACTCAAGGGTGCTACTCGAGCGTTACAATATGCAAAAGCTATTTGTCTAGAGGTAAACGAGAAAGAATTGTACGTTGGTTGTGGTCTGATTGGAGACGTTGATGCATTTCTCTCCACGTACAATTTTAAGCGTGTATTGACTACGATGACACCTCATGGTTGGGGAGATGCGCTATATTTGAAGGATTGACAGACTATGTGTCAAATGAAAAGGAATAGGTTAACGTGTACGAGCCGAAAACTCCTTCATGTTGGCAACAAAGTCTGGTGTCAGTTCGGGGGGATACCCTAGTTGAGATGTTAAATATCCTGTGAAGGAGGTATATTCATTTCCACGTTGGTCGAGAAACGATGGAGTGTCCTTTATTTTGTGAGAATCAAACCATGCCAAGGTCAGGCGTACAAGTCGATCAAACTCAATATAGTCGCTGGGACGGTTCGCCCGTAAATAGCTATTCATTGCGTCAATGGGTTTACGAGGATTATTCTCCATTATATATAGGGAGGAATCCCTGAAGCACAGATGTCCGAGTTGGTTAAGGAGAGAGGCTTAAGTCCTCTTGGTTCGACGCCGCGTGAGTTCGAGTCTCACTCTGTGCACATCCGAAGATAGCTCAGTTGGTAGAGCGGAGGATTGTAGATGTCTATCCATCTATGTGAAACTCCTCAAGTCGCTGGTTCGATTCCGGCTCTTTGGACATACCCTAAAAAATATAATTGACCGGTTCTTTAGCTCAGTTGGTAGAGCGTTTGATTTGTAATCAAAAGGTCGCAGGTTCGATTCCTGCATGAACCACCGGTGGTTTGTTAGCTCAGTTGGTAGAGCATTCGGCTGTTAACCGGAAAGTCGCAGGTTCAATCCCTGTACAGACCGTCCCCCAAACTTAAAAAGACATACAAAATATGGTCTGTTAGCTCAGTGGTAGAGTGTCCGGCTACGAACCGGAAAGTCGCAGGTTCAATCCCTGTACAGACCTTCTCCAAACTTAAAAAGACATACA
>Ga0114959_10001894_pt1 | contig 17763 bp, 17 predicted proteins | sample C_130625_EF_Meta_FD_87317 | JGI IMG/M metagenome (GOLD analysis project Ga0114959, IMG submission 87317) | Freshwater microbial communities from Lake Croche, Canada to study carbon cycling - C_130625_EF_MetaG | ecosystem: Environmental > Aquatic > Freshwater > Lake | place: Lake Croche, Canada...
TGCTGACACACTGGCACTTTGGAAGATGATAGGTGACAACACTTGGGCTGCAATTGCACAGCAAGCAGAAGCTGAGGCAAAGCAAAAAGCGGAACGTGCTGCTGCACGCAAGTCTGCCAGCAAACGTGGTGCAGGCAAAAGCACAGCCAAGCCCATACCACCCAAACGCTTGCCACCACCCTTGCAGCATGTGTCAGCACCTGTAGCCAAAGATGCCAAGTCCACAGCAAGTTCTGCACAGAAAACTCCAAAGCCTCAACAGCAACAGCCTGTTCAAACTACTACTGCTGTGCCCACAGTCAAAGCAGTGCAGCCTATTCAAGTCACACCCCCAGTGCCAGCAATGTCAAACACTGTGCCAGTCAACACCATTGTGAAAACTCCCTTGTCGCAACCTGCTGTTCAGCGTAACTTAGGTAACGCTGCTGAGAAGAAACGCATGGGAAATCAAGCGCCATAAAACTCTTTGCTTTCAGCTTTATAACAATCTAAAAAACACAAGAATGATAGTATTGACTAGGTAATAAATGGAGAAGTCAATGCGTACTCTATTGCTTGCTATTGCACTCGCTGCGAATAGTTTCAGTTCTTTTGCCAATGACAGTGAGCGAATAAATCAACTTGAAAGTCAAGTGCTAGAACTAAAACAACGACTTCAAAAGTTAGAGTCATTGCAACAAAACCCAAGTAGCCAACAAAAGCCCATAACTTCAACACAAGGCTGGAAAAGTCTTGCTAATTGGCGTGGTTTAAAAAATGGAATGTCATATAATAATGTACGCGGGCTACTTGGAGAACCAGAGCGCATTGATGGTGGAACGATTGCTCTTTGGAATTACCCAAATTTTGGAAATGTCACATTTACATTTGATAAGGTAACTGGTTGGCGTGAACCACAATAGTTTGCAAAGTAAGTTGGGTATGCCTTCAATCAATCCAGCCTTTTTAATCCACAGCAGCAGTGCCATCAGTCACAAAGTCAGCGCCAGTCAACACCATTGTGAAACTGCCCTTGTCGCAACCTGCTGTTCAGCGTAACTTAAGTAACGCCGCTGGACAGAAAAATATGGTTATGATAAAGTAAATATTGAATTTTTTATTGGTGTTAACTATGAAAAACTTAATATATGAGAAAAAAATGAAATTAAAACTCTTTTCCCTTTCCCTTTCCCTTTCCCTTTTAACGCTTTGCTTCCAAGCTCACTCAGCTAGTTTTGATTGTGAAAAAGCATCTAGCTTCAATGAAAAAGCGGTTTGTTTAAATCCAATTTTTAGTAAGCTAGACGAGCAAATGGCAAACCTTTACAAAGAGCAAGTCAAAATCTCAGGCGATTCACTTAAGTCGCAGCAAAAACAGTGGAATAGGGAGGTGAGATTGTGTAAAGATGAAGAGTGTATATTGCGCCTTTATAAAAATAAAATTGATGATTTGAATCAATTAAAAAACAAAACCCTTTCAATTGAAACTATTATAGTCAGAGAATTTGAGGTTCAGCGTGATTACAGTGTAAATCTTTTAGTAGATAGACTGGACTACAATCAAAAAGGAAGACAGTTTATATTAACAGGGGATATTGATTCAAAGTCATACGACTTTGTAAAATCCAATATTGGGAAGCCATTAGTTATTAATTATATTATGGATAAAGACTGTATGTTTTGCATTACAAAGGTTGTGCCATATATTAAATAGGTGTCTAAATAAGTATTTTTAATAAATTTGATTTTCACTTTCTATTCATAAAAATTTTTATTTTAAAAGGAAATGGATAGCGCAAAGGAAAAGTTTGATAAGAATATGGCCGAAGAATTAAATGAATTAATCGCAAAATTTGAAAATTGAAAGGTGCAAAATGAAAAAATATCTAATTTTGGCTGCTGTTCTAATGATAGTTTCTGGCTGTCAAAAAATTAGTGAAGATGGAATCGCAAAAAAAGAAACGCCTGTGAGCCAAGCGTTGGGAGTAAACGATTTAGTCAATGAGAAAAATATTGGCAATCAATTATCTTTTGTGGAAAAGCAATTTTCCCTTTCTCCAAAATCAAAAACTGATGTTGGTGCCATATATGAATATGAAGGCTGTGAAATTGAACTAACAGGCGACAAAAAGGGTAATATTGTATCTATAGCCGCATATATTGTTAACCCCAAGTGCTCTTTTGAGACTGGATTTGGAAACTCTAAAAATATTACGCTTGAGAAGTTAATTTCTAACGATAAGCGCAATAATAACGAAAGTCGGATATTGGTAAATTGCATCAGCAGTTGCGGGCGTACGCGAGAGCCAGAATATATATATCTTTCACCTGGTGCTTCAGTTAATGGAAATATTGCAACAGCGCTCATCTCTACAAGTGTGGGTGGCACTGACGAGTGGGTTGAGAAAGTTAAATCAATACTTAAATTGGATGATTTGGATGATGATAATCTGATAAACTGTACAAATAAGTTTGATAAATTAGCAATGGAGCATTTTAGGGGCGGCGCAATTTCATCTTTTGTAATGTCTGCCCCAAATTCAATATATTGGGCTGAATACCCAACGGTTTGTAAAAAATAAATATTGATTAAAAAAAGCCAGCGTCTACGCTGGTTTTTTGTGTGTGGATAGACGCTCACTTTTTTAAGGCAGCTTGCTGAATAGTCGCAGAAGATATACTTTACGCCAACCCAATTTTCAGAGTAACTTAAGTAACGCTGCTGGACAGAAAAATTTAAGCGTGTTAAAGTAAATTGTGTCACAATTTTCTGTGGTTTTGCTGTCGCACGTTTTGTAGCACGTAGCACGAAAACACGCTACAACCCGTATAAATATTGAGTTTTCGGGCGCCACATGCGTTGAAAATCCTTGTGTCGGTGGTTCGATTCCGCCCCAGGCCACCACTTATATCTCTCAAACGGCTCTTTGGTTAACCCGTTTAGACAATTCCTCGGCAGTCTCTTTGCGCTCGCTGTAGCGGTCAGTCAAATAGCTTGAAATTGATCGGGTCAATAGGGTGAACTTAACCAACTCTTCCACAACATCCACCACGCGATCGTAATTGGCCGAAGGTTTCATTCGATTGTTGTCATCAAACTCTAAAAACGCCTTGGGTACAGACGATTGATTGGGGATGGTGATCATGCGCATCCATCTGCCCAATATTCTCATTTGATTGAGGGCATTGAAAGACTGCGAGCCGCCGCTGACTTGCATCAAAGCCAGTGTCTTGCCTTGAGAGGGCCTGACCGCACCCATGCTGAGAGGTATCCAATCTATTTGAGACTTCATCAGCCCGGTCATTGCGCCATGGCGCTCGGGGCTGCTCCACACCATGCCTTCAGCCCATTGCACAAGCTCTCTGAGTTCAACAACTTTGGGATGTGTGTCTGGGGCGTCATCCACCAACGGCAAGCCCGTGGGATGGAAGAAGCGTGTTTCACAGCCCATCGCTTGGGCTATCCTTTGGGCTTCTTCAGCTAACAGGCGGCTGAAGGACCGTTCTCTGAGGAAGCCATACAAGAACAATATTCTGGGTGGATGGTTTAAGAGGTCATTCGCTTGAAGCCGATCTAGCGCTGGTGTGTGAAAGAGCTCTTTGTCGATATGGGGCAGGTCGGTCATCAGCAGAGTTTAATAAATGGAGCAAGGGTCAATGAAGCACTACAACATTCTTTTTCTGTGTACGCACAACTCGGCGCGCTCGGTGTTAGGGGAGGCATTGGCCAGCACCCATCCCAGCGGCAAGTTTGTGGGTTATTCGGCGGGTTCAACACCAGGCACTTCTGTGAATCCTTTTGCCAGAGAGTTAGTCTTAGAAATGGGTTATGACGAGGGCAAATTGCGCTCCAAGTCTTGGGATGAATATGGCTTGCCCCATGCGCCCAAGATGGATTTCATCATCACGGTCTGTGACAATGCGGCAGGCGAAACTTGTCCTTACTGGCCGGGCATGCCAGCTTCTGCACACTGGGGCTTTCCTGACCCCTCGCAAGTAAAAGGCAGTGACGAAGAAAAACGCAAAGCATTTAAAGACATCATGGTTGACTTGAAAAAGCGCATCGATATGTTGGCGTCTATGCCGCTAGAAAAGTTGGACTCCATGAGCTTAAAAGCGATTCACACCAAAGCATGAAAATTTACCTGAGTGAATTCATGGGGACGACCCTTTTGTTGGCGATTGTTGCCGGCTCTGGTTTCATGGGCGAAACCTTGGGCGCGGGCAACTCGGCCGTCGCTCTTTTGGGCAACAGCATCGCCACTGGCGCTGGTCTGTATGTGCTCATCACTTTGCTGGGGCCTTTATCGGGCGCGCACTTCAACCCGGTGGTCAGCGCCATGGCTTGCAAGCTTGGCCATCTGAAAGTTAAACAGATGCTGGGCTATTGGGCTTGTCAGTTCTCTGGCGCCATCGCTGGCATCTGGCTCACCCATGTCATGTTCAGTTTGCCTGTTCTTCAAGCGTCAACCAAGCCGCGAACAGGAGTGGGAATGTGGCTGAGTGAATTGATTTCCACCTTGGTGTTGCTAGGCGTTATTCGCTTGGCCGACTCCGTAGCCAAAGACCGCATGCCTATGTTGGTGGCGATGACCGTGACCGCAGGTTATTGGTTCACTTCCTCAACTTTTTTTGCCAATCCTGCGGTGACGCTCGCCAGAAGTTTGACCGATACCTTTGTCGGCATTGCCCCTCAAGATGTTTGGGGGTTTGTCTTGGCGCAAGTTTTGGCGGCATGCTTGGTGCTGGTTTTTTGTCGCCCACCCAAAGCAGTCGTTTAAGCGTATTAAGATGAGTCCATCTCAATCAAGGAGACACTCCATGCGGCGTTTTCATCATCTTTGCTGGGCTTTGACTGCACTGTGCGCCATGTCGCTCAATGCCCAGGCGCAATCCACCGACAAACCTTTTCCGGTGGTCAAACCCAGCGACATCACTTGGAAAGACGCCGGCAAGGGCGTGAAGTTCGCGGTGATCTCAGGCGACCCCTCCAAGCCAGGCCCCTATGTCATTCGGGTGATGTTTCCGCCCGGCATCATGAGTGCACCTCACTACCACCGCGAAGACCGCTACGTCACCGTGTTGCAAGGCACATGGAAGGCAGGCACAGACGACTCTTGGGACCCGCAGGCTACGCAGCCTCTAACGGCGGGCACCTATATGCAGCATCCCGCAGGTGCGATTCACTATGACGGCGCAGGCACCGAAGGTGCCACTGTACAAATCATGGGCATAGGACCTAGCAGCACCACCTTTTTGTTTCCTCAGGTGGGTGACTTTGGCGAACCGCGCAAACTCAATTGAAAACCACTAACCTTTGCGCCGCGCTGGCGCTCATCTGTGTGCCCACTGCGCAGGCCGCGTGGGTCAGCTTGTCCAATACCCCAGAGGCACAAGTGTCGTATGACGACGCCCTCAGCAAAGAAGGCTCGCGTGTCACTGTGTGGCGCCTCACCAACTTTGCCAAACCATTAACCAACCTGGAAGGCAAAGAAATTTCTTCTGAAAAAGCGCGCACCACGGTGGACTGCGCAAGTAGCAAGTTGGCCAACTCGCAGGTGATGCGCTTTGCCGGAAAAGACGCTAGTGGGGAAATGTTGAACAGCTACGAAACACCTTTGCGCTTGACCACGGTGGCAGCCGGCAGCACAGAAGCTGAGTTGATCCAAAAACTCTGCGCCCCTTGAGGGGTTCAACCCATTTGCGCTGGCAACCATAGCGCGATGATGGGGAAGGCAATCAAAATCACCAAGCGCAGAATATCGGTCAAGATAAAGGGAATCACACCCTTGAATATGGTGGTGAAACTCACGTCATGTACTACGCTTTTGATGACAAAGACATTCATCCCTACTGGCGGATGAATCAGCCCCAACTCCACCGTCATAACAATGATGATGCCAAACCAAATCGGATCAAAGCCCATTTGTACGATGACTGGGTAGATGATGGGCACGGTGAGAATGATCATGGCCATGGCGTCCATCAAGCAGCCCAAAATCAAATACATCACCATGATGAGGGCCAGCACCTCGTAGCGACCCAGTCCCATCTCGGTTAAGACGCCAGTGAGCTTTTGCGGCACTTGGGTAATGGTCAAAAAATAACCAAATATCAAAGCGCCAATCAGCACGGTGAACACCGCTGCTGCTGTGCGCGTGGCTGACAGCAAAGCCTCTAAAGTTTTTGCGCGGTCGAGTTTGCCGCGCAAAACGCCCAGCAAAAATGCGCCAGTCGCACCCACGCCACCAGCTTCGGTGGGCGTGAAAAAGCCCCCGTACAAGCCACCGATGACAAACATAAACAACACCAAGGGTGCCCATACATCTTTTAAACCGGCAAAGCGCTCTGCCCAGCTGGTGGTCTCGCCACGTGGCAACCAATCAGGGCGCACTTTGACAATGATGAAAATGGTCAGCACGTACATCAACATGGCCAACAAGCCAGGAATAATGCCCGCCATGAACAGCTTGCCAATGTCTTGCTGTGTGAGGATTGCGTAGACCGCCAACACGGTGGAAGGCGGCAACATCGCACCCAAGGTGCCGCCTGCTGCAATCACGCCAGTGGAGAAAGACTGGGGGTAACCAAAACGGCGCATCTCTGGATAAGCCACAGAAGAGAAGGTGGCAGCAGTTGCCACCGATGAGCCACAAATAGCAGCAAATCCGCCACACGCCAACACGGTGGCCACGCCTAAACCACCACGCAAATGCCCGATGAAAGCATTGGCAGCGCGAAACAGCTCCCGGCTGACGCCAGACACCGATACAAACGCACCCATCAACATGAACATGGGAATGACACCAAAGGTGTAATCGGTGACGGTACGCATAGAGGTTTGGCCAATCAGCTTCAATGCAGGGCCGCTGCCTACGATATAGCTGTAGCCGCAAACACCTACCAAGCCCATGGCCATGCCAACGGGTACGCGCAATAGCATCAAGGTGAAAAGCGCCACAAAGCCAATTACAGCGACTGTGTCAGGGTTTAGGTTGCTTAAATCCATCTCAATGCCCTGCCTTGTCGTCAGGGGCGAAAACTTGCGGCTCGGCAATGAGTCGCCAAGTGCGAATGCCAATCAGCAAGACCGCACACACGTCACCCATCCAAGCAACTGCAAAAAAAGGCCAAGTGGGCAGATTCAGATCATAGGTTTGCACATGGTCGCGGTACGTCATGGCCACTTTGTCAAACAGCATGATGGTTTGCACCGTCACCACCAGCAGCAACACCAAGGTGGCAAAAATATCGATGTAGCGCTTCCACCGAGCATTGGCGTTGGTCCACAATAAGTCCACCGTGATATGCCCGCCACGGTAACTGGTGGCTGCGATGCCCCAAAAAATCAGAATACCCAAAAGCATGCGACCAAAGTCAAAGCTGTCAGGAATAGAGGTATCAAAAAATTTGCGCAAGAAGACAGCCAGAAAAATATTGGCTGCAACTATGCCCACAAACAATGCAGCCAACCACTCAATGGTGTCAATGATGCGGTCAAATCCGCTTTTGCTGGAAGACGACATGCGGCTTGGTTAGAGGAATGATTTGTATTTGGTCAAGCTTTGTTGTAGGGCTTTCATGACGGCAACAGGGTCGTCGCCACGTTTTTTGACCTCGTCTGCCCATTGTTGTTTGACTGGGGCCACAGCGGTTTTCCATGCAGCAAGTTGCTCTTGCGTCAGGGAGTAAATCTCGCGGTTGGCTTTATCAGCCAACAGCTTGGTGTGACCTGCAATTTCAAAATCGGCCCAAGCCGTGCCAACTTTTTCGGCCCACTCGCTGGTGCAATGGCTGTCCACGGCTTGTTTTTGAGCGGGCGACAAACCGTTGTATTTGTCCAAGTTCATCACCCAGACAAAAGGCGTGACGTACAAAGGCACATCCATGTGAAACTTCACCACCTTGTCGATGCCAAACAGTGAGAGCGAACCCCAAGGGAAGGTGAGGGCATCAGCCACGCCGCGCTCGATAGCGTCACGCGCTTCGGGTGCAGAGGCTTGCACATTGGTGCCGCCCAACAAGGTGACCATTTGACCCACGGTAGAAGTGGCGGGGCGAACTTTCAACCCCTTCATATCAGCAGGTAACACCACTTTTTTGCGTGAATGCAAGGCGCCTGGGTCATGGGCAAACGCAAAACAGTACTTCACCTCTTTCATTTCTTTGGCGGCATAGGTGCGGTACCACGCATCAATGGCAGCACTGCCGGCTTTGGCGTTGCTGATCTCAAAAGGCAAGGAAGCCGCCGCAAAAATTGGGAAGCGCCCAGGTTGGTAGCCGGGGTTGACGAAGGCGAAGTCGGTCAAACCGTCACGTGCCATGTCGTAATGGTCAAAAGCTTTGCCCAGTTGTTCAGAGGGGAACAGTGTGGGGTTGATGCTGCCACCAGACGCTTTTTTCAGACTGTCGGCCCACGCCTGTAGCGCAGGATTCAAGGCATGTTGCGCGGGCACCCAAGTGGAGACCCGCACCTGTTGCACCTTGTCTTGCGCTACAGCGATGCTGCAAAGGCTGCTCAAGGCCAAGGTGCATAAGGCAGACAAAGAGACTTGGCACAAAAAAAGGTGCTTGTTCATAGAGGGCCTGCAGTTGAAAAATAATAATAACAAGAGGATAACTGACGAAGCACCCTTTGACCCTAGGGCCTGCCCTTGGTAGAGAGGCTGGCATTGCGCACAAAACGCAGTGGTTGTTCAGCCACGGGTCGAGTTGGAGCCCCTAGGCTGCGAAGCTTTTCATCCATGGCCGTGCCCGCTTCGTCTAGCAGTGCAGCTTCTCGGGCTTGAGCTACCGCAGTGCTTCGCCAAGTCGCATCAGAGTGCAACTGCGAGCCCGCCAAGTGAGTCAAGATGTGTTGCAAGTTGTTGCGACCACGCTCGTTGGTGGTGCCGTAGCCTTTGATGAGGCGACCGCACAAAGCCACTTCATGGCCAAGCTGCCAGTCTTGCTGCAAACCGCTGCAAACCGCTTGCAACCATTGCGAGATGTCGGCTTGCTCTGTATGAAAACGACTGCCAAACGGACGCAGCCATTTGAAGCTGGCCAAGCCACGCAGCGCCAACATTCCTGCCACAGAGTGGGTGCCAATTTTCAAAGGCAAGGCCCAAGGGGTTTGGCCTTGCAATGCACGTTGTTTGTCCCAGCGTTGCATAGGCGTGGCCAACCAAGAAGGTAGTAGTGCAGCGAATTCTGGGATACCAGGTTTGAAGTGGTCATAGAGGTGCAACACATCGTCTTCTTGCAACTTCACTTCACGCGCCACTCGCTGCCAACGGCTGACACGGCTTTTCAAATCAGCCACGCGAACGATGTCGTCAAACGCCATCCACAAAGCCAGCCACCGTGAAGCTTCACAGCTGGTTTGGTAGCCATGGGCGAGGCTTGGGTCGGCTTGTTCCTCGGCTTTCAAGACCGTTTGAAGGCGTTGCAAATAGAGCTCAGCATAGGCGCGGCTTTGGTAGTCGCACAAACGGCTGTAGCCCAAAGTGGCGAGTTCACGCACATGGGGTGGGAGGGTTTGCAAAGTGGGGTGATCGGCGCTTGTCGTAGGCGATGAGGGTTGAACATCGGGATGGACATCGTTCAACATGACTTGCACACTTTGAGCGTTTTGCACCCTGACAAAACCTGCTGCAAAGCCTTTCAAACTTGCCGCACTGTGTGCACCACTGCCCAGTAGCGTAGCCTCAAAATGCTCTCTTGCAAAAGGCAGCAAACCGCTGCCTGCAATGACGCCGAGCATGACAGCGCTGACCATGGTGCCATGAGACTGTGCCATGGCGCCAAAGTCCCACACATGGGCTTCTTTGGAAAATTGATGAACCACTGACTCTAAATGGGCGCTGTCTAAACGCCCATCGCCCATGGGCATGCGCTCCAAGGTGGTCAGCGCTCGCGCAGACGAACTGAACACGCGGGTGCGTTCGGGCGACACCAAGCCAAGCGTGATTTGCCTAGTGGTTTCGAGCAACTCAGAGGACACCAAAGCATCTAAAGCGCCAGGCACGGGGTTTAAGCTGAACACCGGGGTCTTACCTTGCAACTGCACAAGCGGTGTGGGCAATATTTCGATGTAATAGGTGGTGGCACCTGTGCGTTGTGCCACACCGGGAATAGAGGTGCTTTGCGCAGGGTAGCCACTTAAGCGGGCGGTATGCATCAACCATTCGCTGAGCAAGCCGCCGCCTTCACCGCCCAATGCGCAAATCAAGAGGCTGATGGACTGGCTCATGTGGTTTGCAAGGCGCGAACCAAGCTTCCTCGCAAACCCGCCCACAAGCGCTCCAACGGTTTGGGGTTTTGGATGATTTCAGCGCGATAAAAGCTGGGGCACAAAGTGGCCGCGTGGGCGTTTTCGCCGCACAAGCCACAGCCCACACAGCCGTCGATCACGGTGGCCACAGGGTCCACCTTCAGGGGGTCGGGGTTGTCTTTCAGCGTGAGCGTGGGACAACCCGATAAACGTATGCAAGCATGGTCGCCGTTGCACACATCTTCATCGACACCGTACTTCACCCGCACCACCCGCTTGCCGCCTTTAAGTAACTTGTTGATCCAAGGTTTGATGCGGCGTTGTCGCTCTAACTGGCATTCGCCCTCTGCGATGATGACTTTCAAGCCATTGAAGTCAGAGGTGAAAGCTTCTTTCAGCAAAGCTTGCACCTTGGCCACCTCATAGGTGTGCACGGTTTTCAGCCACTGCACGCCCAAGCCTTGTAGGGTGGATTCGATGGTCATATTGGTGTGCGACAAACTGGTTTGCTTGTCGCTGGCGGCTTGCTTTTCGGCCTCTAAAGGCGTGGAAATGATGTCTTGGGTACCGGTGGCCGAGGTGTAGCCGTTTTTGAAAATCAGCAGCACCGCATCGTCACCGTTAAAGAGTGCACTTTGCACGCCTGTGAGCAAGCCGTTGTGCCAAAACCCACCGTCGCCCATGATGGCCAAGGTACGGCGTTGCATCATTGGCGAGACACCTGCACGTGAGGCCAAGCTCATGCCGTAGCCCAAGATGGAGTGGCCGATGGAAAAAGGTTCAAACGTGCCTAAGGCATGGCAACCAATGTCAGCGGCGACATGCACATCGCCTATCTCTTGCTGCACCAATTTCAGTGCAGAAAAGACGGGCCGCTCGGGGCAGCCTATACAAAATCCGGGCGGTCTGGCAGGCAGCTGCGTACCCAAGGCCTGTGCCACATCGGCGCGACGTTGTTGAAGGGCGTCTAACCAAGTGGCAGCTTGGGTGTGGGCCTGGGGTGGCAGATAGCTTTTCGCAAAAGCAGCCAAACCTGAGGTGATGGCTTCGACGTTGTATTCACCCGCCCCTGGCAATACGTCTTTGCCATGCAGCGGTGTGTTCACACCTGCGCGGCGCAGTTGGGTGGCGATGTCTTGTTCAATGTACTCGGGCGTGCCTTCTTCCACCACCAACACCCCGCGCTTGCCTTGGCAAAAATCAATCACTTGGGTAGGCACCAAGGGGTAGGTGACGTTCAATACCAAGATAGGAATATCGCTGTCGCCAAAGGCATTGGCCAAGCCCAGTTGTTGCAGGCTGCACATCAAGGCGTTGTAGAGGCCGCCTTGCACGATCAGACCCACATCTTGGTGTACCTCGCCAGCCATGAGTTCATTCAAACCATTGCGCACGATGTAGTCACGGGCTGCTGGAATGCGTTCTTCCAACTTGCGCTTTTCATGGCGAAAGGTGACGGGCGGATGCGCCAAGCGCATGTAGTCAAACTTGGCGGGTTCTGCCATCAGATGTTGAGTGGACACAGCAGGCGCACGGTTGGCTTTGGTGACAAAACTGCCCCGAACATGGCAAGCACGTATGCGCAACTCCAAAATCGCTGGCATATTGGATGCTTCAGACAGCGCAAAGCCGTGCTCGACCATGTCCACCATCTTGCTTAAATCAGGGCGGGGGTCTAGCAAACACAGCGTGCTTTTCAGCGCATACGCATGGGTGCGTTCTTGAATGACTGAAGCACCTTCGCCATAGTCTTCGCCCACCACAATGAGTGCACCACCGACAACGCCAGGGGAGGCCAGATTGGAGAGCGCGTCCGAGGCCACATTGGTCCCAACGATAGATTTCCAAGTGACAGCGCCGCGCAGCGGGTAGTGGATGCTGGCGCCCAACATTGCCGCGGCCGAAGCTTCGTTAGAACACGCTTCTACATGGACGCCGAGTTCTTGCATGAGGGGCTTGGCTTGGACCATCACATCCAGCAAATGAGAAACGGGTGCGCCTTGGTAGCCGCCCACATAAGCCACGCCCGATTGCAACAGCGCTTTGGTGACCGCCAAAATACCTTCGCCGTGAAAGGTTTCGCCATCGCTTAAGCGCAGGGACTTGATTTCCTCAACAAATGAAACTTCCAAACAAGGCTCCCGCGGATGGCACAACACAGAGGCAAAACGTTTTGCCGTTGGCTGATCATAGTGAAGTGGCGTCGCATGGTAGATTTGCCCGATGACTTCAGATGCAAACACTTCTCCCCGTTTAACTTCCTTGGCCCACGGCGGGGGCTGCGGCTGCAAGATCGCCCCTGGCGTGTTGCGTGACATTTTGGGCGGCATGAGCGGCTTGCCCTTGCCAGCGCAACTGTTGGTGGGCATAGACACGGCCGACGATGCGGCGGTGTACCAGTTGAATGAGAACCAAGCGCTGATCGCCACCACCGATTTCTTTATGCCCATCGTTGACGACCCGTTTGACTTTGGCCGTATCGCCGCCACCAATGCCATCAGCGATGTGTATGCCATGGGCGGCACGCCCATCTTCGCTTTGGCCTTGGTGGGCATGCCCATCAATGTGCTGAGCACCGAGGTGATTGGGCGCATTTTGGAGGGCGGTCAAAGCGTGTGTCAGTCCGCAGGCATTCCCATCGCCGGTGGGCACAGCATTGATTCTGTGGAACCCATTTACGGCTTGGTGGTGCTGGGTTTGGCGCACCCCAGTCGCATCAAGCGCAATGCCTCGGCCCAAGTGGGCGATGTGCTGGTGCTGGGCAAGCCGATTGGCGTGGGTATTTACTCGGCTGCATTGAAAAAAGAGGCCTTGTCGCCTGAGGGCTATGCCCAAATGATCGCCTCCACCACCCGCCTCAATACCCCGGGCCCAGACTTGGCCGCGCTCGCTGGTGTTCATGCTTTAACTGATGTGACCGGCTTTGGTTTGGCAGGCCACGCACTGGAGTTGGCGCGTGGTGCGGGCTTGGATGTGCACATCGATTGGTCAACTGTGCCCTTGCTTGATGGCGTGCAAGCCTTGGCGCAACAAGGCTTCATCACCGGCGCGTCAGGCCGCAACTGGGCAGGATATGGCGCGGAAGTGGCTTTGCCCGAAGGCTTTTCGGCTGTGAACCAAGACTTGCTCAGCGACCCGCAAACCAGCGGCGGTTTGCTGGTGAGTTGTGCGCCTTCATCGCTTGAACAAGTGATGGCGGTGTTTGCTCAGCATGGGTTTGCGCAGGCCGCAGTGGTGGGCAAAGTTGCCTCGTTAAAGGGCGACAAGCCTGTGCTCCGAGTGGTTTAGTCGGCGTAACCCGGGTTGACGCGGTCTAGCACCCTAAGCATGGCGTCAAAGTACAAGCGCTCTCGATCAGCAATGGGATGGCGGTCGTTAGGCGCGCGTTGCAAAACCTCGGCAATCACTTCTTCGCTCAAAACCTCCAATGGCTGGCCGCTGCCCATGGCCAGCAACTGCGTCTGGCAGGCTTTCTCCAGCTTGTACAAACGCCGATAGGCTTGCGCCACTGTGTTGCCTGTGGTCACCACGCCATGGTTTTTCAAAAACAGCACGGGCTTGTCTTGTAAGACGCCAGCCAAGCGCTCGCCTTCTCTCAAGGTTTTGGCCAAGCCGCCGTAATGGTCGTCATAGGCAATGCGGGTGTGGAAAAAAGCCGCGGTTTGGCTGGCAGGCAGCAGCCGGTTGTCTTGCAGCATATTCAGTGCGGTGGCCCAAGGCTGGTGGGTATGCAACACCACTTTGGCACCCGTCAGGCGGTGCAGCGGCGCGTGAATGCATTGCGCCGACAACTCGACCACGCCCTCGCCCTCTAAAGTTTCACCCGCTTCATTGAACACCAGCATGTCGCTGGCACGCGCCTCCGACCAATGCTTGCCAAACGGCAGCACCAAGTAGGCATCTTCCCTGCCAGGCACAGTCATGGTGAAGTGGTTGTCTATGCCTTCTTCCAAGCCGTCGAGGACGGCTAAGCGCAGGGCACCAGCCAAATGAACTTTGGCTTGCCACACGGCGTCGGTAGCGGAAGTGTTAAGAGGGTGAACTGACATATCCCAAGCCTTTGTAAAAGCTGCACAAGGTCCAAGGTTAGCGCATCGCCAAATTAATTGGGATCTGACCCCGATTTTTCGGCTTGGACACGTTGGGCGAACTCGGCACGCAGGGCGCGGAGTTTTTCGCGGGGATCTTCTTTGGTGGTGGCTGTGCTGAGTGACATCTCGGCGATAAAGCGACTGGGCAGGGCGCTGACCATTTCGCGGCCTTTTTTGCGTTTGCGGCTCCAACTCACCACCAAGCTGCGCTGTGCACGGGTGATGCCCACATACATCAGGCGGCGCTCTTCCTGAATACGCGTGAGGTTCAACGCGTCTTGTTGTAAGCTCACGCCGTTTTCTTCGGGCTTGAAGGGCAACAAGCCTTCGTTCACACCCACCATGGCCACATGCGGCCACTCCAGACCTTTGGCGGCGTGCAGGGTAGAGAGGGTGACCACGTCTTGGTCCTTTTCACGCTCGCTCAAGGTGGACAAGAGCGCGATGGTTTGCGCCACCTCCAACAGGCTTTTGCTTTCATTCATGAGGCTCACGCCTGCCGCGTCGTCTGCTTCGCCACCGCAGCGCTTGGCCATCCAGTCGATGAAGTCCATCACATTCGCCCAACGCGCAGCGGCCAGTTTTTCGCTTTCCTCGCCGTCGTACAAATGCTTTTCATAGTCCAAGTCTTTGAGCCACTGGGTAAGCAAAGCCAGCGCTGCTTCTGCGCCTTGGGTGTGGCGGGCGCGGTATTGCAAATCGTTGATCTCATTGCCAAAAGCTTGCAGGCTGTTGACGGCGCGCTGGGGCAAAGCGGCGATCAAAGAATGACTGAACACGGCTTCAAACAAACTGCAACGGTACTGGTTGGCGAACTCGCCGAGTTTTTGCAAGGTGGTGTGGCCAATACCGCGCTTGGGCGTGGTCACGCAGCGCAAGAACGCGGGATCGTCATCGTTGTTGACCAGCAAGCGCAACCATGCGCACAGGTCGCGAATCTCGGCCCTATCGAAAAAGCTTTGCCCCCCCGACACCTTGTAGGGGATGGCGGCTTTGCGCATGGCTTTCTCCAGCATGCGCGACTGGTGGTTGGCTCGGTAGAGCACAGCGAAGTCTTTCCAAGCGCGAAACTGGCTGACACCTTCGCCGGTTTCATTGCCCGAGCGCAAACTTTGAATGCGCGACACGATGCGCTCGGCCTCATGCTCTTCGTTATCGGCGTCTATCACCCGCACCGGTTCGCCCGTGCCCAGCTCAGAAAACAGGGTTTTGGGAAACAGCTTGGGGTTGGGGCCAATCACATTGTTGGCGGCTTGCAAAATGGCCGAAGTGGAGCGGTAGTTTTGCTCCAGCTTGACCACCTTCAAAGCGGGAAAGTCTTGCGGCAAGCGCTGTAAATTGTCCAAAGTGGCACCGCGCCAACCGTAGATGGATTGGTCGTCGTCGCCCACAGCGGTAAACCTGGCCCTCTCCCCCACCAAGAGCTTTAACACCTCGTACTGGGTGGCGTTGGTGTCTTGGTATTCATCCACCAGCACATGGCCCATTTGCTGTTGCCACTGGCTGCGCACCTCTAGGTGCTGTTGCAACAGCTTCAAGGGCAGGCCTATCAAGTCGTCAAAGTCCACGCTTTGGTAAGCGCTCAAGCGCTCTTCGTAACGCGCCATGATGCGTGCGGTGATGCGCTCGTTGTCGTTGCTGGCTTGGGCTTCGGCCATAGCGGCGTTCAGGCCTTGGTTTTTCCACAAACTGATGGCCCATTGCCATTGGCGGGCGGTGGCCGCGTCGGTGGTGCCGCCCGCGTCTTTCAGTATGGAGGTCACATCATCAGTGTCCAAAATGCTGAAATTGTTTTTCAAACCAAGGGCTTCGCCGTTTTGCCGCAACATGCGCACCCCCAAGGCGTGGAAGGTGCAAATTAGCACTTTTTGTGCTTCGCGCCCCACCAGTTGCTTGGCGCGTTCGCGCATTTCAGCGGCGGCTTTGTTGGTGAAGGTGATGGCGGCAATGCGCTCGGGCGCCAACCCCAGTTGAATCAGGTGGCCAATTTTGTGGGTGATGACGCGGGTTTTGCCAGAGCCCGCGCCGGCCAGCACCAAGCAAGGACCGTTGACATGGTGGACCGCTTCAAGTTGGGGGAGATTCAGGTCCGATGACATGCAGGTGACAGTGAGCGATACGAATGCGGCAAAGCCAGCCATCATAGCGATGACAATCAGCCCTCATGCTTTCCATCTTAGGTGTCACCTTTCCCTTTTTCGCTTTGGTCTTCGCTGGCTTCTTGGCAGCCAAGCGGGGCTGGCTGCCCTTGGCCGCTATTCCTGGGCTCAACAATTTTGTGCTGTATTTCGCTCTGCCCAGCATGCTGTTTCGCTTCGGGGCGAGTACGCCCATGGCGCAACTGCTGGATGGCTCGGTGGCTTTGCTTTACATACTCACCGCCAGTGTGATGGTGCTGTTGGGCATGTGGGTTTTGCGGCGTCAGCACAACTGGAACGAATCCGCTTTTGGCAGCATGGCCGTGTCTTTTCCCAACACCGGTTACATGGGCCTGCCTTTGTTGCTCAGCCTGTTTGGCCCCGCGGCGGTGGGGCCGGCCATCCTCACTATCGTGGTTGATTTGTTTTTCACAAGCTCGGTGTGCATTGCCATGTCGCGCTTAGATCAAGCGCAAACCCATGGCGCCAGGCGCGCGCTGATGCAGGCTCTGAAAAGCGTTTTCAGTATTCCGCTGACCTGGGCCATAGGCTTGGGTGCTTTGGTGTCGGCCAACGCCTGGGTTGTGCCCGAGATGATCACCCAAACCGTGGGCTTGTTGGCGGGTGCGGCCGCTCCCGTGGCCTTGTTCACCATAGGCGCTTTGCTGGCGCGTCCAGTGCCGGCGGCTGCAGTGGGTTGGTGGCATTGGCAGCGCGGTGGCGTGGATGTTTTGCTGGTGGTGTTGAAGCTGGTGGTGCACCCGCTGTGGGTTGCCGGTTTGGGTTGGGTATTGATTCAATGGGGCTTGCCCTTGACTCCCACCGCCTTGATGGCGGTGGTGCTGGTGGCAGCATTGCCCAGCGCTAGCAACAGCGCCTTGCTGGCCGAGCGCTTTGGCGCAGACAGCACGCGTATTACGCGGGTGATCTTGCTCTCTACTGCTTTGGCTTTTCCCAGTTTTTCAGCTTGGGTGGCTTGGTACAAAACTTGAATCCGCCAAAATTTAAATCGCCAGCGGGTCCACATCGATGGCCCAACGCAACACCGCTTTGTGCTGACTTCGAAGCTGCTGTAAATCATCTTGCCATGCCGATAAAAACTGCTGCAAGTGTTTGCGCGAATGGCTTTCCACCAGCATTTGCGCCCGCTCCACATCGGCCACGCGCTGCATGCTCATGGGCACCGCTGGGTAAACGCTCAAACCTCCACCGCCAGCGGGCAAGCGCATTTCACCCAAAGCTTTGGCTGCAGTCAAAAAATCTTGCGCGGCGATTTGGGTACGCGCTTCAGCGCGCAGCA
>Ga0114959_10001896_pt1 | contig 17752 bp, 18 predicted proteins | sample C_130625_EF_Meta_FD_87317 | JGI IMG/M metagenome (GOLD analysis project Ga0114959, IMG submission 87317) | Freshwater microbial communities from Lake Croche, Canada to study carbon cycling - C_130625_EF_MetaG | ecosystem: Environmental > Aquatic > Freshwater > Lake | place: Lake Croche, Canada...
ATTGTTACCGATTTAGATGCAAATGTTGTTACCGATTTAGATGCAAATATTGTTACCGATTTAGATGCAAATATTGTTACCGATTTAGATGCAAATGTTGTTACCGATTTAGATGCAAATGTTGTTACCAATTTAGATGCAAATATTGTTACCGATTTAGATGATAATGTTGTTACAGATTTAGATGATAATGTTGTTACAGATTTAGATGAAAATGTTGTTATTATTTCTAACTTTGAATAATTATTTTTTTAACTTCTTTGATTTTTTACATTTTCTTTTTATAGTTTTATTTTTTTTTCCTCCTAATGGCACTATCTTGCTACTGTTTTTTCTTGTAAAATCTTTAAACAGATTTGTTACATAATTTGTAGCGAGTTTTTTAGCCTGCAGTGGCTTTTCAACCGGTATATATGTTTTGGATAAATCATCTTTGGGTTGTATAATAGGTGCAACTTGATTTTTTTTAGGTTTATGATAAAAACAAAAGTCACCAATTTTTGGCACTCTTCCGCAAACCTCGCCCTTTCTTAAACCAGATTTAATTATTGACCTACAAATATATATATTAGTGCAAATATTTGTAGGCGAACTCTTATTTACAATATTTCTTATTCCCTGGTTTTGAACTTCTTCGACTAATTCAGCCGCCATTTTTTGCACAATTGTATTTACCATGATTTTTTTTTCCTCTACGCCTTCATTTTTAGGTAAAACAGTTAGTCCTGTTATTAATTCTCCAGAATAGTCAATATTTTCAATATCTTTTACTTTTATAGGATTTATAATACTACAAATTTCATTATTATTTCTTACATTTATAACACTCGTATCGAAAGAATCCATATTAGAACAAATATCTAAATCTAATGTTAGCTTTAAATAAACTCTTAAAGTGACTGAAATATCTACAAGCGCATTATGCAATTGGCCTCCAACGCGTTGTCCAAATAATAATTTATGAACTTCCATTAATTTCTCTTTTTTAAGTTTATTTGTTCCCCTAATTTTAGCACAGATTCCTTTTGATTCCTCCATTGTGCAAAATGCAGCGTCTGGTAAATCTTTACCAACCATTTGAAATTTAGATAAAAAATTCTTGTATCTCTCTTCTTCGTCTGGAAAAGTTTGAATTATCTTTTTAATTTGTCCCACAATCATCTTTATATCAAAACTTATATTGTGTCCAACAAATGTTTCTGCTAGGTTGCAATATTCAATAAAATTGTCAATGTGCTCTTTAATTGGTCTTTTATCTAAAGTCATTTCTTTTGTTATTCCATGAATGTCAGTTGTGCTTTTTGGTATTTTGCCATTTATTTTTACAATATCATCACCTTGTTGTGTTGCATAAATTACAGTTTGGCTTTGTGTATCATATAAAATATAACTTAATTGAACAATTTCGTTTTTTTCAGGACTAAATCCAGTTGTTTCTGTATCAAAAACAATAATTTTATTGCTCATAATATAATAAAGTATTATAATATTATGATTTGAGAGTGTGAAATTTATGCCTACAAAATTGGATTTAATTAATTTATACCGCTTATTAATTCACCATTTCGATATAATGAACATTTAAATGTTTGCTTCTTAGGTTGATAACAAATATCTTTATTACTGGAGACCTCATTGAAGAATAGATATTTACCTGAGCCTCCTGTATACATTAATGTTACTATTAATGCAGATGATGCACTTCCAAGTAAAACATTCAAAAATAAATCGCCTGTCTGAATGACACATTTCTTATAAATTTTAATAAACATATCAATCAAGAAATAAGAAACAAGAGAGATAAATACCCAGAAATTAGGTGCACCATTGCTGAACATAGGTATGGATAAATACATAATTGTAAATGCAAAAACGAATGCACTAAAAGTTGGATTACCATATTGGCTGTATTGAATAGAAGTGCAAATAGTGCCATCATTCTTCACAGGAGTGCCACCGGCCATCATATAAACATAATTTCGCACAACACAGCAACCAATTAAGAAGCCTAAATAAATCAAACCTTTAAAATTCTGAAATATAAATGACATAGAGGTAATCATTATAGCCAAAATTACAGGTGAAAAAAATGAAAGCCAAACGATTATGTTCATAGGTTGGAATAATTGTAAAGGTGTATCGGAGACTCCTCCCATTTTCATTGTTGAATTTATACTGCTCATATAATAATAAAGAATAATAAAAATTCCACTTTTAAAAAAGTAGAGAAATATTTACATTTTTAAAGTAGAATTGGCTTAACCTTTTCGAAGGTGTAATAATATATACTTTTAAATATGGTCTAAAATCAATTCAAGCACTTCTTTTATATGTTCTACTTCATGAAATTTAATACCATCCAGTATTTCATTATCTTTATATTTTTCATAAAATTCTCTGAAATCTTTGTTATTCTCTTTTGGATAAATAAATTCTTTTACTCCTGCCTTTATGGAACCCAAAATTTTATAATTTAGTCCGCCAATTGCTGTCAAACTACCATCTAATTGTATTTCTGATGTCATTCCAAATTTTGCCTTGATTGGTATATCATTTAACAAGCTATATATAACACTTGTTATTGTAACTCCTGCACTTGGACCATCTTTAAATATAGATGCATCTCCAGGATGTATATTAATACCATATTTATTATTAGTTCCATCATATAATTTTCGTAGTTCTTTCTTTCTCTCTTCACTCGTCAAGTTCCAAGCTACTGTCAATGAAATGTGCATACTTTCCTTCATAACATCTTTTTGTAATCCTGTTAACTTAAGTTCCAAGAAATTTTCTGAGGGAAAAAACTTAGCATGAATTGGTAATGTTCCACCAATTGAATTGGATGTTGCATACATTCCATTTGCATAACCTACCATATTATTTTCAGGCACCTTTCTAATAATGACTTCTCTCTTATCCTTAAAATACTTATTTTTAACGTCTTCAATAGTAATCTTTATTGGAAATTCACAACTAACAAATGTATCTTTAAGAATTTCTAAATTTATATCACCAACAATCTCAAATAATTTTTCTTTTAATTTTCGCACTCCAGGTTCTAATGTATATTCTTCAATAATAAATTTTAATGTATCATCTGAAAACTCAATCATATCCTCTAATCCTACTTGTTTAAATAATTCCGGTAATAAATGATTATGAGAAATAATAATTTTATCTTCAATAGATAAACTATCAAACTTAATACGATGAACTCTGTCTAGTAATATTTTATCAATTGATTCTACATCATTATAAGAGAGAATAAATAATGCCTTGGATAAATCTAAATCTATTCCAGAAAAATATTTATCTTGAAACGTGCTGTTTTGTGTAGTATCTAATAAATGAGTTAATACGCCAGTTATCTCTCTTCCATGTTCTGTTTTAGAAATTTTATCAACTTCATCAAACAAAATAATTGGGTTCATACATTTATTATCAATTAAGATTTGAACAATAGAGCCATAATTAGAACCTACATAAGTATACGAATGACCTAATAGGGTAGATGCATTTGAATCACCACCGAGCGCTATTAAAGCAAATGGTCTACTATTTCCATGTTCATCTTTTAAACAATTTGCTAAACCTTTGGCTAATGTAGTTTTACCTATGCCAGGGTTTCCTTCAAACCCTAATACATGGGAAGTATTTGAATTTATATCACCATTTATCCACTGTCCTATAATTCTCTCTATTTGTTTTTTTGCTTTTTCATGACCATAAACGGAATTATCTAATGTAACTTTTACATCTTTCATGTAATCATTAATTTGTTTAAAATTATTATTAATTAAAGATAAATCATTTTTGATTTCTAAATTAGTTAAAACTGGATTTATTAAAAATCTATCACTAATATCATTTGATAATTCAATATTTTCTGGTATTTTACATACATCAATAAATTTAATAATTTCCTCTTTTAAGCCCTCTTTGCTTAAAAGATTATATTTGATTTTTTCATATTGTTTTTTATATTTTTGAATAATTTCATTAATAGAAACTATATTATTCATTAATTTTTTTTTATCACCTAAAACCATAATTTGTTTAACTTTTTCTAATTTTTCATTCTTACTATCATTATCTGTTTCACCTTGCAGTTTTTTTGTATATTTTAATATCTCAACACTAGTATATTTTTCTTTTTTTGGAATTTCTGAAAATATTTTTTCAATATCATATTTTTTATATATTTCTTTAAATTGATTCTTAATTTTATCCATTATATTCAATACTGGTTCTCTCTTATATATACTAAAAGGTATTCGCAAGAGTCCATCGAGATACTGTCTAGCTTTTGTTCCTGAGTCCTCAGACTTGGCTTTTACTTCTTTTAATTTCATCATTGCCTTTTCCTTTACAGTATCAGATGCTTTAAGTAGACAAATTTGTTGTTCTAGAGGTATTCTATTTATATCAAAATTTGATAAATCATTTGTATATTGAATTGTCTTTTTCATGGCTTGTTTAAAAAACTGTTTTAATTGCCAAGGAAAGCTATCAAATAAAATAGTTTGCTCTTGAGTATCTACATTGCCATTTGTATCATTAGAGAGAAGGTCATATAACAAATAAGAGAGATACTGGTTTTCATAATTTGATGAACGAATTAAAAGATGAATTAATGTATTTCTTTTATTATACATATCATCTGAAATAAACTCTTTGACTGTTTGCGAAATTTGTTTTTGTTTTAAATTATTATTTTGACTAATATATCCAGCATATTTACAATAAATTTCTTTCTCATTTTCATGTATGAAATAGTCCTTTAAAATTAATGATGTTGTAAATTTATCAAATGATTCACCTTGAAAATCAGAATCTAAAGGTTTATTTTTTATTATTTTTTCCTTTTTGTTTTTAATGTATTTACTATTTAAAAAATCAACTATAATATCATCTACTATTCCAGATATTACTAAACTTTTCTTTAAAGTATTACTATGAACAAATAATTTAATACCATATACTTTCATGTGAAACTGTTTATATAAAGTTGCTATATCACTGCATGCTAAATTTGCCATATCATCAATATCATCAGATTTCTTTTTTATATCATCTTTTTTATTTACAACTTTATAGCTAGTTGGGTGAAAATATTTTTTTAATAGTGTTAATTTTTCTTCTTCTAATTCATTATCGGTAATTTTATTATTATTACCAAAGCATATTAATAACAAATCTTCAAGACTATCAGTTCCATAATTTTTTAATAAACTTGATAATTCATTGTTAATTAATTGTAAACTGTTTATTAAGTTATCTGTATTACTTTTAACATCTGTTATATCTTGCAATTTTTTACTTAGTTCTCCTAAGCGTTCAATACAACTACTTACATCACTAATTCCTAAAATATCTAAAAATTTGTTCTTCTGAACATGAATAATTGTTTTTTGGATAACATCTTTAAAAAAATCAATCTTTTTATCAACTAATGGTAAAACATCGTGTGTATTTTTATTATTATTCATTTCTTTTTTAATAAAAGATGTTTTTTCTGACATTCTATTCTTATATATTATTATATTTATATTTTTGTTGAGTAAACTATAAATCGTTACAATAAATTTAAATTATAAATTATTTTTATTGTAAATAAGTATATATAAAATTTATTAATTAAAATATTTATATAATTTATAATATGTCTAATAATATGTCTGGTAATATGTCTGGTAATATGTCTGGTAATATATCTGATAATATGTCTAGTAATAATTTAGAATCAGAAAAATTTGTTTTGGATTTTTTTAATAATATTGACCAAATTGTAAATAAAAAAGGTGGAAAAAGAAAGCATCAAAAAAGTTATAAAAAAATATTTAAAAAACAAAAAGGAAGTGGAAAAGATGATGGAATAATTTTACCAATTCCATTAAGTGAAGAGGATATATCTGAAATTAAAGAATTAAAAACAATAGAGGAACAAACTTTAGCACCAATTAAAATTATACCATCTCAAAAAATGACTGATGAAGAAGTTAGCTCTAATTTTTTAAACCATATTAAAGAAATTATTTCAAATTTAGAGAGTAATCCAAATAAACCAACAGTTGATTTTACTGCAGAAGATTTACAAGTTCTTTCATTATATATCAGTTTTAAAAATTTAAAAAGAGATGTGGAACTTGCAACACCACCTTTATCTTTAGATTATGATTCTACAAGCACAGATATAGTTATTTCAAATGAACAAGAATCAATTTCTAAAATAATTGAAATTTCTACTGATGAAATTACAACTCTTTGTCAACTATATGAAACTAATTCTACTCCTCAAGAAATATCAAGTGCAACTACAAGCACATTTTTAAATCTTTTCGGTCGTGTATCATATTTATTTATTATTTTATCAAAATATAAAGAATATACATTAAATTTTCAAACTAATCTAAAAAAAACTAATCCTATAGTTTATTCAATAATTTCTAATATATATTCTACCTTAAGTTTTTTAATTTTTATTATTGTAAAGATTTTTTCTATTTTAATTAATTTCAGATTAGGAAGAATTTTTTTAGTTGGATTTTTTATTACTTTATATAGTTACAACAATTCAGTTGCTGTATTTATTGCAAATACAATTATTAAATTACTTGGATTTATTTATGAAAGAAGTGGAGCTAGTGAATATGTAAATTTATGTATTTTGAAAATTCAAGAATTTATTATAAATAATCTATCTAATTTATTAAATAATGATGCCATAAAAGGTCTCTTTTTGAGTGTAATTTCTACAGCATTAAATAGTCCAGTATTATTATCTAAATTTATTAGTTCATTATCACCTGAATTAGCTAAACAAGTTATTCAACAATCACTGCCTGCTATTAGCCAGGGTTTACAGCAAACTTTAGTTCAAATGGGTCCAGAAATGATACAACAGTTGGCTCAAGGTGCAACTCCATTAATAACAGAAGGTATTACTCAAGGTATAACACAAGGAGTAACACAAGGAATAACACAATTGGCTCCTGCTCTAATAGATGGAGTTGTAACTTCTATTGGTCCTGCAGTTACTGAAGCAGCTTCTACTGCTATTACTACAGTTGCAACAGATGTAATTTTACCAGGAGTAACGAATGCTTTAACTGCAGCGGCAACAGATGCAGCATCACAACAATTAACATCTAAAGCTGTAGGAACACTAACAAATGTTGCCTTAAATTATGGTGTTCAAATAGCATCAACATATTTTGGTGTTCCATCTGTTGGTAATTTATTAACTAATACTGGAGGAAAAAAGACAAAAAAGAATAAAAAAAATAAATTTTCTAAAAGAACAAAAAAAGCTAAAAAATCCAAAACTTATAGAAATAATAAATATTAATTAACGTATTAAAAATAAAATTATATATAACTTAAAGATATGGGAATACCTTCATATTTCAGTTATATTGTCAAAAATCATGCTAATATTATAAAAAAATTAAAAGACTATACTATCCAAGTAAACAATCTTTATTTGGATTGTAATTCCATCATTTATGATGCTGTGCATAATATTGATTTTACTAAACTTGTAGAATCGGATGCTGATACAATTATTCGAGTTGTTTGCAATAAAATTGAAGAATATATCAGCATTTTAAAACCAAATGATACTATTTATATAGCATTTGATGGTGTGGCACCAGTTGCCAAGTTAGAGCAACAAAGAGGGCGACGTTATAAGTCGGTTTATCAAAATGGTATAACGCGTTCCATTTTAAAATCTGCAAATGTAGACCCATGGAATACAACAGCTATTACACCAGGCACATTATTCATGCAAAAACTAAATGAAAAAGTTAAATTGACATTTAGTAATTCGAGTAGATATAATGTTAAAAATATCATTTTTTCTGGAAGTGATTTACCTGGAGAAGGAGAGCATAAATTATTTAAATTTATTCGCGATTTTCCTGAAAAACATAATGATGCAAATACAGTTATATATGGTCTAGATGCGGACCTTATAATGCTGTCTATTAATCATTTACCTATTTCGAATAATATTTATCTTTTTAGAGAAACTCCACATTTTATAAAATCAATTAATGCTGAACTGGAGCCAAATGAGACGTATTTAATGGATATTCCTGAGCTAGCAAGAATTATTACATTAGATATGAATAATAATGAAATATTGACTTCAGAACAACAAAAGAACCGCGTTTATGATTATATTTTCTTGTGTTTTTTCTTAGGAAATGATTTTATGCCGCACTTTCCGTCGGTAAATATTCGCACAGGGGGTGTGGATAAAATGTTAAACGCATATAAAGCGACAATAGGTTCTACCAATGAAAATTTAATAGATGGTAAAAAGATATATTGGAAAAATGTAAGGAAGCTAATACAGTTTTTAGCTAATTTAGAAGAGGAATATTTTAAAGCAGAAATGAAACTACGTGATAGAAGAGAGAAAAATCAAATGGCAAATATAACTCCTGAAGATAAATTAAAGCAATTTGACTCCATTCCTGTTTACGAAAGGTCTTTAGAAAAATATATTAATCCTTATAAGGTTAATTGGCAAACCCGTTACTATAAAATGTTATTTGATATAGAAATCGATGACGTAAGAAGGAAACAAATTTGCACGAATTATTTAGAAGGTCTTGAGTGGACTATGAAATACTACACTAATGGATGTCCAGACTGGAGGTGGTGTTATAATCATAACTATCCGCCGCTATTTTGTGACCTTATTCATTATATTCCTTATTTTGACACAGAATTTGTTCCATATCAAAAACCAAAACCGGTTACAGAATTAGTCCAATTGTGCTATGTTTTGCCAAAACAAAGTCTACAATTTCTACCTGATAAATTATATAAAAAATTGATAAATGAGCATATAGATTGGTATCAAACTGACTGCACTTTCGTATGGGCTTTTTGTAGATATTTCTGGGAATCGCACGTAAATTTGCCACATATTGACGTCCATGTTCTAGAAGAATTTGTAGAAGAATATCGCCGGTCTTTAAGTTCTTAAAATATAATATATATATTTCCTACTTAAAGCCGGAGGGGTCGGTCATTACATAAAGTAGAGAATTCTGGAATTTTTGGTCCAAAAAGAAGTACTCCACGTGAAGTGGAAAATTTCAGTATTTTTTCTCAAGACTTTTTTGGGAATTTCAAAAATGGACAAAAAAAATGTCCAAAAATCGAAAAAGCCAAAACAGTCTCTCAAAAATGGAAGGTTTGTGACCATAATTGAATTTTATGGTGTTGTCACAAAAAAAATAATTTTCTTTTTGTTACCATAATTTTTTTTATATTTTTAAAAAAAAGGATTTAGGAAAAAAAATGTAAGTATATTATACTTACATAATGACTGACATTTTGGAGGAAAAACACGAGAATTATTTTAACTGCAAATTTTGTGACATAAATACGTCTAATAAAAAAGATTATAAACGTCATTTACTTACTACTAAACATATTAAAAGGGTTAAAATACTTACAAATACTGATAATATTTGTCCTGAAATCCCCTTATTGGATAAGAAGTTTTTTTGTAAATGTGGAAAATTTTATAATCACAGACAAAGTTTATTTACACATAAAAAAACATGTAAAAAAACAGAAATAATTGACTCTGTAGACCAAGATGAAAATATTATTATTAAAAATTCTGACCCTTCTGATAAAGAGCTAATAATGCTGTTAATTAAAGAAAATTCTGAATTTAAAAATATGATGATGAAGGTGCTAGAAAATGGCACTCATAATACAACCCACACAAATTCCCATAATAAATCATTTAATCTTCAATTCTTTCTAAATGAGACATGCAAAGATGCCATGAATATTACAGAATTTGTAGATTCTCTCAAATTACAATTATCTGACCTAGAAAGTGTAGGAGAGTTAGGTTATATAGAAGGCATTTCAAATATTATAGTAAGAAACCTCAAAGAACTAGATGTTACACAACGTCCAGTTCATTGCACAGATAAAAAGAGAGAAACTATTTATATTAAAGATGATGATAAATGGGAGAAGGATGATGAAAAGAAAAAAATGCACAAATTAGTTAAAAGAGTAGCTGATAAGAATGCAAGATTATTACCGAAATTTAAAGAAAGATATCCTGATTATAGAAAATCGTCTTCGCCACTCTCAGACCAATATAATAAGATACTTATAGAATCTATGGGTGGTTCAGGAGATAATGATTTTGAAAAAGAAGAAAAAATTATTAAAAAGGTTACAAAAGAAGTAATAGTAAATAAAGACTAATTTATTAATTTTACAAATATTAAGTTGTTTATATTCCACTGATTAAGCGGAAGTTTCTCTCCATTTACATCTATTTCACATAACTCTAATGATTCTGGAATTAAAAATTCATCATTCCACATTAGCTCAAAATGGTCTTTTGGTATATTAGAATAAAAAGCAATGTATAATTTAAGGGTTTCAATAGTATCAGAAGATTTAATAACAACTGGAATAGTATTTCCATTGGATAATTTAACTAAAAGTTTCATATTACAATATTTAGAATTTTAAATTTAAATCATAAATATTAAATAAATGTTATAAATATAATGTCAAAACAAGTAGTTAGTGAAATAGCAAATAGAGAGGCATTTTTTACTTTACTTAAACATAATCCGGGACTCATTATAATAAAATTAGGTGCTCAATGGTGTGGACCTTGTAAGACTGTTAAACCCGCAGTTCATGCATTTTTTGCCTCTTCACCTCCAGAAGTGGTTTGCGCTGATATTGATGTAGACCAATCATTTGATTTTTATTCCTTTTTGAAATCAAAAAAGATGGTAAATGGTATACCAGTTTTACTATGTTATAAGAAAACAAATGCGACTTATATTCCCGATGATATAGTTACGGGTTCAGATGCCGGACAGTTACATCAATTTTTTACAAGATGCGGCAAACATTTGATGGATGCACTAACACAAAACCCACCGAAAATCTAGTCGTCTTTACACCCTTGAAGATTTAAATTCTTATTTATAATATTACTTTTCTTTTGCACCGAAAGGATATATTTATTTTATTAATTTACACCCTTGAAGATTTAAAATGGGAAGCTATTTAGTATCCAAAATTTTCTTTAAATATGTTGCCAATATATATATCCAAATGTTATTGATTTAAAATATATATATTCTTTATATAGATGCCTAAAACACATAAATTAAGAAATAATAAAATTGTAAGAAAAAATAGAAAATTTAAAAAAATGAAAGGTGGATTGTTAGAAGAGGCTCCTTATAAATTACCTGAATGCAATATATTATCGCAATTTTATATTTCAGACGATAATATTAATAATTTTCGTCGCCATTTCCAAAGTCCTATGGATTGTTTTATTAATGCAATGGAAATAATGAATGTAGTAGATACTAAATCTGCAAATATTATGAGAATATCTACATTAGGAAAATCAGGATTTACAAAAGAAGAAATAGAACTTATATTTATTTATAGTTATGGAAAAAATTTTGATTTTAAAAAAACCGATAACTATAACGAATGGTCTAATTGGATTGCAATGTATTTACAACCAAGTCAAATTGTTTTTGCTGGATTTACAGGCCATGTCTTTCTTATAGGACGTTTATTAGATAATACAATTATATATATTGACCCTCAGATTCAAACACTTTGTAATTTAAATGACAATAAATGTGAACAGTATGTTCAAAACCAAAAAGAGTGGTATCTATTATTTAATTCACTTGAGTTTTTAACGGAAAAACAAGCACAAATAGTAATAAAATATGTAGAACATCTTCAAAACTTATAAATAATTATTCTTGAATTTTTTGTTTTACACCCTTGAAAAAGGTCTAAAATATATAATATTAAATAACTTAAAAATGATTTCTCTCTTTTAACTAGTAAATATGTCTAATGACACTCTTTATACACCTATATTACCTTCTAAGAATAAATATATTTGTTGTTGTTTTAGTGAACAATGGTTTTTTCAACATCATGGATTATCTGCTCCTAAAGAATATGGCAAAAATGATTGTTTATGTTTCACATGTTTAGATTGTTGTTCATGGTGTTTAGAGTTTAAACAACAAAGGTTTTTCTTATGTAAAGAGAGAACTTTTTGTTTTTTATGTTGTATTACATTTATATTTGAGTAAAAATTTAAGAAAATATAAAATAATAGAAAATAATAGAAAATAATAGAAAATGTGTAAAAAAGATAAATAAATTAGAATAAAAAATATAATAATATAATATATGAAATCATTTACTAATCTATTTATACTATTTTTTATTCTTATTGTCTTAGGTTTATTATATAAAAGGTTTGAAGATAAACGAACTAGAGAAGAACAGGGAAATACATATGAGTCTATTCAAAAATTTTTATTAGATGATGTTACTTTAGGTAAGAGTAAGAAACCTATATTATGGCTTCATGTTCCTTATGAATATAATTCTAGAAATTGGTTGAGTTGGGGTTCAAGAAGTTCATTAGATTTAAATCAACCTTATTTATATTTAACAGTAAGAAGTATTATTAAACAATGTGAAGATTCTTTCACTATCTGTTTGATAGATGACTCTTCCTTTCAAAGATTGATTCCTGGATGGAATATAAATATGACTACTATATCCGACCCTATTTTGGCCAATATGAGAATGTTAGGATTAACAAAATTATTATATATTTATGGTGGACTAATATGTCCAATTTCATTTGTTTGTCTTAAGGATTTAATTGGTCTTTATCAAAAGGGAACTATAGGAGACAAAATGTTTGTCTGTGAAATGGTTGACAGAAATGTAACCTCTACAGAGTTCGATTTTTTCCCTAATTTATTATTTTGTGGTGCGCCAAAAGAATGTGAAACAGTGCGTGAATTATGCAATTTTATTCAAAGAACTACTTCTCATGATTATACAGCCGATGTCAAATTCTTAGGTGAATATAGTCGATGGTGTAAGAGACATATAGAAAATGGAACTATAAATTTAATTGATGGCTCTGAAATTGGTGTAAAAACAATTGAAGGTAAGCAAATTATTGTTGACGATTTAATTTCTAATTATTATTTACATGTTTGTCCAAATACTTATGGTATTTATATACCAGCGAATGAAATTTTAAAACGCAGAAACTTTGAATGGTTTGCGAGATTGTCGCAAAAACAAGTGTTAGAATCGGATACCATTATTGGTAACTATTTGCTTGTTGTAACAGCACCCGGAAATAATACCGGGATTTTAGAACCATTAGAGCCAAGAATTAATAAAGAAATTACGGATAGATTTGTAGGTTTCTGGAAAACACCCCTCTATAATTTATATATGGTCAAACAGCCTAATATGCTCGGAGATAATCTTCAAAAGGTTTCTTACACTACTCGATAAAAAATTACAAGGTCTCAACTCTACCTAAAATACTAAAATATTTATAAAATATACTTAAATAAATAACAATAATAAAACTATACAATGAGTAGTTTTATTATTCCTGACTGTTTAGTATTAAAATATGAAGAAGTTGACCCAGATACACAAAAATTGGATACAACAATTTATATTTTATTTGATTCCACCCAAAATAAATATATTATTCGTGGTCAAAGAAGATGGGAAAATAGTTTTCAAACAGCTCCATATTCGTTTGAATGCGAATCTGCATATAATTTAGCCTCTTTTTTACTTTATATTTTAGATAGCCGAAATATTATAAATGAGACTATGTATAATTATGATAATCTTCCAAAACATTCAAACGAAATTACATATGATTTTCTAAAATTTTACGACCATGTTGATTATGAAATAGTAGGATATGATAATATTAAATTTCGCAAAAGTAATTTATTAAGAAGTTTAAGAATGTTGCATGATATTAAAAATGATTTTTAACCCACTTTAGCCAAATAGATACTTTCTTTATATTATTTTAAATATTGGTGTGTTTAAATAGTGTAAATAAAGTAAGTCCTTTATATTATAATTATGAATGAAACAATGTCGTTACTTTTAGTTACAGCAGCGTTAGCAGTTGGTGGTTTAGGTTTATTTATGTATAAATCCTCGGATAATCAGAATGGTGGAGATAATTATCAAGAGGATGAATTATTTGGTAATCAAAGTTTTTGGGGTTCTAACAATGATGAAGAAGAGGAATTTGAAGAGGATTATGTGGAACCAAAAGTTACTAAGTCAAGAAGTTCCGGAAAAACGAAACGCAATAAAAAAACAGGTGGAACAAAGCGTAGATACTAAAGCAATTTTTATTCCTTTATTAGACCTTTTTGCGTAAAAAAAGTGCAAAGTAAACCTATCAATCTATTTATTTTTGTCATTATAATATTATGATAATTATAATATAATGATAAAAATACACAAATATTTATTTTATACAATTTTTGATAAAAATATAAATTTATATTTAGAATTTATAAATACAATAAAAAAAGAATATTCTGACATAATAATAAATTTAAAATCATATAATACGGTTAATGAAATTAGATTTAATATTCATAAATTATTATCTTTATTAAGTAATTTAATTATAGATGATTCTGAAATAATATTTTTATGTAAAAGTATATTAAATTATGATAAAAATCAATCAGTTGATTTTTATTTACCAACTGTAATGCTTATAATAGAATTTGATAAAAGTATCATTGGTCTATAATTAGAAAATTTAATAATATATATAATATACAATGCTATATGTTGATTTATCATATTTAATTTGAGATGTATATGTAATCTTATTGAAATTACATATTTGTCGCAATATTGTTGTAAAACTATTATAAGATAACTTTCTATCCAAATACTTTCTTTTTGAAATATGATAATAATCATTGCAAATAACAAGAAATTTTTGTATGATTTCCTTAAAAACACCCTTTTTGAAGGATTCGATATTTAAAATATAATGTTTTTCATTTTTAAGGCAAATAGAATCTAACATTCCAAAAAACAAATCATTTGGTATATTTTTTTTAAAGATTTGCGTAGACATTTATTTATAATAAGTATATATAAAATTATTTTTTCTGTGTTTTATTGTTTAAAGGTCTAAGAGAGAATTTCAATAAGATTATTTGTAAATAAAGATAGTTCTATTTCATCCTCATGAATATTATGAAAAACCGATATATATTTGCATATACAAGGTATAATTTTATATTTTTGTTCTTCATTTAAAATTTTAGAATTTTTGATAAAAACAAAATAATTATCCAAAATATCCATTACTGAATAACCTTTGTCATAAATTTCATAAATTAATTTAATTGATTCTTTTATTTTTTTTTCTAAAATCAACTTTGTGTATTCTTCAAAAGTTACAAAACTAATATTTGAACATAGTTGAATTGCCAAAGGTAGAGTTATTTTTTGATTTAATAATTTGAATTTTTCCATATAATTAATTAAAATTTTAACTGTATTATTAGAAATATTAATAATAAAATCTTTTGCTTCATCATCGATTTCAATATTTTCAGATGTTTGTATGTTATTAATTATATTAACTAAATTTTCTCTCTTAAATGGTTCCATTTTAATAATTATAAATCTAGATTGCAAACTTTCAATTACTTTTTGAATATTACTACATGAAGATATAAAATGAACATTATGACTATATTTATCAATACAATTTCTAAAAACTTGTTGACTTTGTTCATTTATCAAATCAATATCATCAAGAATAATAATTTTTTTTTTATGTTTAACATTGGAACATGTTTGGCAAAATGTTTTAACATCGGTCCTATAATAATTAATTCCTTGTTCTTTAAGACTATTAATATACAAAACATTTTCTTCATACTCTTTAGGTGTATAACCCAAATAATATTCTCTTATTATGGCATTCAAGAGAGAAGTCTTGCCTGATGCCATATCTCCAATTAATAAAATATTAAGATTCTCGAGCAATATTAAGGTTTTTATCATTTGAACTACATTATTGTCCATTCCAAAATCTTTGAAATAAAGAGGTTGATACTTATGAATAAATAATTGTTTATCTTCGGAATTCATTAAATATATACGTAAATAATTATTTAAGTATATCTTTAGGTATAATATTAATGAGTGATAATTATTACAATATTTTGGGTGTAAATGAAAAGGCTTCAAAAGATGAAATTAAAAAAGCATATCGAAGTTTACAAATGAAATTTCATCCTGATAAAAATAGTAGTAGCGAGGCAATAAATATGACACAAAAATTGAACGAGGCATATGAAACTTTGGGCGATGAACAAAAGAGACAAGAATATGATTTTACAAGAAGCAACCCGAGTCCTTTTATGCGAATGAATAGTCATAATGGTCACAATGGTATGGAAGGAAATATAGATGAAATAATTAATATGTTTTTTGGAGGACCAGGAGGACCATTTGGAGGAGGACCAGGAATGCCGTTTGGATTTCCAGGGGGAGGTATGCCTCATGGTGTTCATGTATTTCATGGAGGACCAATGGGATTCCAACAAGCAATGTCTAAACCTCCTCCTATTTTAAAAACAATTAACATAAATATGGAGCAAGTATTAAATGGTGCAAATCTTCCTCTTGAAATAGAGAGATGGATATTAGAAAATGGAACAAAAGTGCATGAAAATGAAACTATTTATGTAACAATTCCTCAAGGGGTGGATGATAATGAAATGATAATTTTGAGGGACAAAGGTCATATTATAAATGAACAAATTAAAGGTGATGTAAAAGTTATAATTAAAATAACAAATGATACAGAATTTAAACGTGCTGGGTTAGATTTAATTATTGAAAAGAAAATATCGTTAAAAGAAGCTTTATGTGGATTTTCTTTTGAAATAAAATATATAAATGGAAAAAGTTATACATTAAATAATAATAAGGGAAATATAATTCCACCAGAATACAAAAAGGTTTATCCAAATATGGGATTAACGAGAGAAAATTATAAGGGTAATATGATAATTCATTTCCATTTAGATTTTCCTGAGAAGCTAACTGATGAACAAATTGAAAAAATAGGATTAATATTTTAAATATATCCACTTTTAGAAATCAATGTTTAGTAAATTTTATTTTATAAAAGAAATAATATATTTAGCGATTCCTTAATCTACTTTTTTTAAAAGTGGATTAAGAAATGTTTTGCTCTACTTTTTTTAAAAGTGGATATATATAAATGGCAGGTAGAGCAAAAGTTATAAGATTAAAACAATCCTTAGTTAATAATATTGATAATCATACATTTTCTGGACCAATGAAAATGGGAACAGCACCTAGTATTGGTGTAACCAGATACTATTGGTATAATTATGCTGCAAATTGTAATACAAACCCAAATGCAGTAAAAAAGAGTTATAATAACATGGTATTTTTAAATATTAATCCAGCCCAAACCCCAGTATCGGCAGGTTTTAGGCCAACCACTAATTATAATTATTCTTATAATGCTCCAAGAGGAGTTGGATTTTATGATGCCAATGCTAAGTTTGATAATCATTATTTTAGACCATATAACCAACCCCAAAATATAAGTAATAAAGGTATTTATTATGCACCTCCTTCTAGACACATGACAGGATTTACATCCTCAATAAATTAAATATTTATATTCAATAAATTAAATATGTAATTAATTGCAATACTAGTTAAAAGGTCTAAAACTCATATTATAAAAGCAAAAAAATAATAGTAAGAATTTTACTTACGATTTAACCTGCACTATTAAATGGCGAATTTTTATTAGGTGGTG
>Ga0114959_10001898_pt1 | contig 17746 bp, 19 predicted proteins | sample C_130625_EF_Meta_FD_87317 | JGI IMG/M metagenome (GOLD analysis project Ga0114959, IMG submission 87317) | Freshwater microbial communities from Lake Croche, Canada to study carbon cycling - C_130625_EF_MetaG | ecosystem: Environmental > Aquatic > Freshwater > Lake | place: Lake Croche, Canada...
TAATCGAAGCCAGCATAATGAATGTACGCTTTGTCATACCAGTTATCAATACGACAATGTATACAAATATAAATGGGTCGAATATTTGGCTCGACCGTCTCATCTCAACAACTTCGTATATGCAACTATTAGTGTACTATTTGTACTGTTTCATGTTATTACATCGTACTTCTTCGGGTATCCTTTTTTTCACTTTTCTTTCTATTATGTAAAAATTCTTCTTCTGGAAATTGACATCTTTGCGACATTTTTCGCTCTCGTTCTCTACGCGATTTCTTTCTTTCTTTCTCAAGAACTTCATGACAGCTTTATTTCGGAACTTAACTCTTCCGATCTACTATCTGGAGTAGAAATTTCAGTTGCATTGGGAAGTGCATGTATTTTTAGCAGTCATCTTCTTATAATTACCGTTACAACCATTACAAAGTACCTAGAAAGCTACCTAACTAAATACTATATTCAGCGCAAAATCTTCAATTTCCATTAAGCGGAAGCCTCCACAGCAGCGGCGGATTCAACGGCCTTAACCTTCTTCGCAACCTTTCCAGTATCGACGACAGGAGGGGCATTGCTGAGACCAACTGCACCACTGGTCTGATTCTTAAAGATCTCCCATTCGTCTTGGAAACGCACCTTGTCATCGGCAGCTTTGCTTTCGTAGATTTCTTTCTCCTCTTTGGACAAAGAACTCCACTTCTTGCCAATCTCTTCCATGACCTTGTTGGTCTTGATTCCAGGATTCGCAGCAATCACATTTGCACGATGTTCGTTGGAAAAGATGATGTAGGCATTGACCGGTTTCTTGGGTCCGACTCTTTTGCGTTTCTTTCCGTCCAAACCTTTGACCTTCGGCACAAAAATACTGATGATTTCATCCTTTCTGTCATACACATTCAGGTACTTGAGAATCTCTTCGACCATCTTGCAAGATTTGTTTCGGAGAAGAACCGCCATGTCACGGTGAAGATCTTCGTAAATGTTGGAGACAACTGGAAAGTTAGTAGCAGCAGTAGACATATGAATTCGGATTGGTTGATTGCTTGGTGGTTTTAATCTGTAAGGAAACAATAGCTTTATATGGGTTTTTCAAGTCATTTTGTTGTCATTTTTTCTTTGATTCAATTATAAATGACATCTTTGACAACACCCCTTGTACTCTTGTTTACAACCGTTGCGTTGTTGATGGGAATTCTCGTCATCCAATTACAATTTCCAGTGAAAGAAGCTTTTCAAGGATGTAATTATGATGCCGACTTACGGTCTCTGGAGACAAAGTACAAGACCTTATTGAATAAACAAACTGCCTTGTATGACACTTTGCTTGAAAACTACAATAAGATGATCACAAATTTAAACAATTCAGCGGATTCTGCGCAACAAGCTGCACAACATCAGACTGAACTTGCATCTACATTAAAGTCGCTCTAAAAGCCTGTGAAATTTAGACGATAAGCTTCGAAGGTAATCTCTAGGGCAAAATGAATTACACATAAACAAATGGAAATGGTGATATATTCGATGAGAGATTCAGAAATAACCGTCGAGGATTTAATGACGTACCTTGGTTTGACAAGTTTCATTTCACTCGCCATGCCCTCAAGGTTCCCCTTTGGACATTCTACAAGTGTAGGTAAAACATTTTTCAAAACGCCGTCTGCTCTTTCTATATACTCTCCAAAAGCATTGATCTTCTTGTTTAAACAGTCTTGTTCACCAAGTACCGATAACTTTTGAAATTCATCCTGATTGTGATTCATCGTTATGACGAGACTGTCCAACTTTTTCTGCGATGAAACTCTCTCAATGACAAGCTCTGCTATGCGCGTAGAGAGAGAAGTATACATGGCCAAAGTTTGAAGCTTTTTGTTACAAAAGCTTGTCAGCTCTGTTTCAAGTGTTGAAAAATCGTCGATGAATTCGTCAATGTCCTTCTGTGACATACCAAATATCATTGACTGTTTTTCTGTCAAACACGTCTTCAATTTCTCCAATTTGTCAAATCGAATTTCAAAATCCGCTTTTTCAGTAAGAATACTTGCACAGTTCTTTGACAACTCTTCAAGCAATGTTTCATCCGATGTTGTCAACATATTTTTTTCTGAAAGTTAGAATCATTCTTCTCTTTAAGTTAAGAAGTCCTTAATAATATGATAGGAAAAGTAAATGATTGCAATAAAAAGAAGCAGGGCAAGGAATGCTAGTGACCATAGATATATCCATGACGGAATGTCAAAGAGATAAATACCAAATGCGGTAACGACCTGTTTATCATCTGCGTAATCTGCGTCTTTCTTCGCCGTCGATGTCTGAAGATCAGCATCCAAGTGAATGACACGTTTCCTTAACTCGGTCAACAATTCATTCTTTGTGCCGAGTTTAGACATGTCAGAATGAATTTTTGAGGTATTCTTTTCAATCTTAGTATCTAATTTGTCAATTGTCGTTTCAGAGGATTTCAGATAGTTATCTCGTTTTGAACATAGCGTCTGCAATCGTCGTTGTCGTTCAGAGACAATATTATTTAAACCTCCTATATTCAACTGCGTTTGAATAGAATTCTGAATGTTGTTGCACGTTTGGCATTCTGAACCACCAGAATTTTGAACACAGGCGGCTGACGTCGCACAGGTGTTTGCAAAGATAAACTTATTCTTCGATGCATTATAATTGATACAGTTCTTAAAACTATTGAAACTCGTGTCGCACATTTCTTTTTACATTGAAGCTGACAAAAAAAGTTTCGTGTTCTTTCTTGATTGAAATTTCCTTGTCCTATTTATAAAAGGAACCGGATCCATAAATGCCTAATTTATTTGCTGCGTCACCAGCGATCAAACCGCTTTTTCAGAAACTGAAACATTCAAAACGCAAAGATATCATTGACCAGATTCCAGATACAGAAGAATACAGATCCGTCAAAAGCACAATGACCGACCTTAATTCTAAATTAGTAAGTTACCAGGAAGCCCTTTCTACCCCGTCCAAAGTAGCTTCTGCAGATGCTTCCAATCAACTTTACTATCAACAAATTGTTGATCAATACAATCAACTTCAAGATTGGCAGCAAATGTTGCATGATGTGGAGACGGTGAAAACGTATATGGAATCTGTGAATGGGGGATTGACGGACTTTTCCGAACTCTATTCAGAAAATATTGACAACCAGTACAATGAAAAGGAGTACGACGTCAACACCTACCTTTTATCTGCCATCTACATCTATGACAGTGAAATTGCAATCAAAAAACAAATTTTAGCTTTTCAAATAGAAATTATGGCAATCATTGACGCTTGGATTCATTTTGTCGATGCTCGGATCAACGACAATGCGACTATCGTCTCGGATGTTGACGACATTTATGCCACCAATCAACGCAAATCAACCATGGATTATCTATATGTCCTTGAAATGGGCCAATGGAAAACGTTCCTCTCTTGGACGACATCGATCGAACTTATCATACTTCTTCTTCTTCTCTGTTTCTATTATAGGCGACAAATCGCTTCTTTCTTCACGTCTCGTTAAGAACAGAAAATAATCTCAACCCATTTTATAATAACGACAATTTGACATGAACAAAACCCCTGTTATGAGCTCCATGAGCACCCAGGATTTGTCCACCCAGATCCAGTACCTTGACCAAGCAATTCAATTGTACCAACAGATGACAAATGAAGCAAAAGAATCTCTTGCGCAACAGAATGGACAAGATTTGACCTTGGAGAAGCAGCTAAGCGATCTTCAAGCGTTGCAAGCAGAGTACGTTAAAAATAGCCGGAATTTGAGCAATGCACAGACCGTCGCTGCCCGCTCTCAATTCTTGACAAATCTAGGTATTCAACTTCTTCATGATTCGAATGTCAAACGTGGTGTCGTCAATTCGGATTTGTATACGTTAAGAAGAATCGGTTACAATGATCAGATCACGTATAAAAATCTGATGATGCAAATTGCTTACCTTAAATACGTGGCAACTATTCTTTCTTTGACGGTGCTTGCATTAGTAGGAGGTGCCATGAAGTTTATGGGATATGAAGTGACTATGTACACGGTGTTCACAATCCTTTTGATTGGAATCATAGTCATCATCTATAGTCTTGTCTCGCACATGGACGATGACGACAATACAGTTACGGAAAAGATTTTCTACAAACCTACAGATACGCAGTTGGCAGTTGCGGCAGAAAGCTGGAACCTTTGTCCTACCACAGATTCGCATTCATATCATCCACATGATTCAACTTATCATCCAGCTTCAAACCCGGCAATTAGTCCCAGACCTACTACTTCCTATTCGAACACAGTGGTTGACCCCGTTGTCAACCAATCATACAAACAAACATCAAAGCGGGTCTAATTATTGACCGAAAGTCATGTAAGAAAGGTTGTTGTCCTTTTTTCATTGGTTCTCGTCATCTGTATTGAGTCCTTATAACCATAAATAATATTGCGACAGCCATAATAAATGTCAAGAAAAATACGATTGATGTCACCAGTATGTAAGGATACAGCTGCTCAAAAGTATGTTTAATAATCGGTTGAAGAATATGCATTTCAAAAATTTGCAAATGTTCAGGTTTTCTAACTTCTGCGAGAAACTTCTCAATAAGTTCCAATGAAATTTTGTTGACCCAATTCGGCATTTATAATACAAATTCAATTTTTTCTGTCATCGAATTTCCGCGTTTGAAACTACTTTGAAATTCTTGTTTCTATCAAGTAAAAGCACTAACATGGAAACAAAGTATATTACACTTGACATTGCGTCAACCTTGACAGAATTTAACGAGAGTAACCAGATTCTCTTTACAAACCCTAAAAAGCATCAGGATACCTTAAAAGCACATCCTTGTCAAACGTTCGTGTTTGATATCACCAAGGCTTCTGCTGAAGAAAATGTACACTGTGCAGGATCCTGGTTTTATGTAGATATTGATTTAAGGGAATGTAAAGACTTTGAAAACTACGTTCGATTCTTCCAAACACTGGACCAATACCTCATCGATGTCGTCTACGAGAATCGATTGGCATGGTTCAAGCAAGATATTCCCAAGGAAATGATTGCATCTTTCTATGAACCGTCTCTGAAGGGTTCTATTCTTCGCGTGAAAACTCCCGCGGAAAACAAGATTGCCACAATTCCAATATACCTTCTCTCCCTCTTTGAAACGGACATTGACGAAACGAGTTCATGTAATGTCCAAAATTCTCTCGATGATTTTCTTAAGAAACCAGTTGCATACACTATTGAAGTAAACACGTTAAGATTTCTGAAGAACAAATTCTCCTGTGAATTCAAACTTCAACATGTCAAAGTGCGCGACATTCCTACTTACGAAAATAGTGACAAGTTGGAAAAAGTGGAAAGACGACAACAAATGATGGAAGAGGTGAAAAGAAGTGTCCAGCTTCAATTGGATGCCGTTTCTAAGCAATACTCGGATTTGCAAAAGAAATACGAAACAGTGGTCGAGAAAGAAAGGGTTGTCAACGATATGGAAGAGGACGAATTTATGCGCGAAATTTACTCTATTCTTGCAATTCCCGAAACTCTCCCTGTCACTGAATCTGTGCAGGAAGAATTTAAATTTGACAATCGAACGGTTGTGTAATTTAATCTTATCCAATTAATAAATATTTACAGACTTTGTTTTCTCTTTTGTTCATGTCGTTCTCTTCTGTGTGGATCATACTCCTCAGCATTCTTTGTGTAGTCGCTTTCCTTGGAATCTCGTATTACGTTTACGCAACTTTTGTTCGATCAACTACTTTCAATACCATCACAGTGCCCGTATCGGAGGAATATGTTTACGAAGAAGATGAATTAGGAAACTTGACAAAGGAAAAACTTACGAAAAATGAAGAAGTCTTTAATCTTGGAAGCAATATTTTCACTTACAAGGAGGCAAAAGCAGCCTGCACAGCTTTCGGTTCAGCATTAGCATCTTACGAAAACATTAAGAATGCGTATGATACAGGAGCCGATTGGTGCAATTATGGCTGGTCGAAAGATCAAATGGCTCTGTATCCTACCCAACAGTCCTCCTATGACAAGCTCCCAAAACGTTTAAAAGATGCATGTGGCAAACCAGGTGTCAACGGAGGCTACTTTGCAGATCCGACACTTCGCTTTGGAGTGAATTGTTATGGAATTCGGCCGACCGAAAAGGAATTGGACAAACTTTTTTCCAACTATGACCTGGAACAAATGATGCCTACCCAAGAAGAGTGGCTAAGCGAATTTTCATTGCAAGTTCAAAAATACAAGAAGGAAAAAGATTCGATTGTGATTACTCCCTTCAATAAACAACACTGGTCTTCTCATGGATCATGAAAAAATGAATACGTCTCGAAGAGCCTTCCCGTCATTGTTTCTGTATTGATCAAAATTTCATCTTTCATTCTATATTCCTGTATATATGAGCAAGGACATTGTCACGACATACGAACAAAATGAAAACGACTTCGATACTTACATGTTCAAAACTTGTCATCGCCGAGCAACTGCCCTTCAACTTCTCATTGCCGATTCATTGGTTGCGATTATCACCATTGGGTTGTTTATACTCTCCGCTACATATGTAGTTCCAAAGCTATCCAGTTTTCAATCAGATGTCTTCGATTTCTACCAAAACATCAAACTTGGGAAATATCATTTCGACTGCACTTTCGGAGGATCTGCAATTCAAATTGCCGAATGTCAAATTTACAATGGAGTGAATGTCGCCATGTTTTACCTCTTGACTAATCTTCTTGAGTATACTTCTATGATTTTCAGGTCTTCCAATATCATTGAAACTTTTGGAAGGTCGGCTGGATTGTACTACATGGTTCGCCTCACCGTTTTGCAAATTCCGATCGCGGCGAGTCTCAGAACCATTCACTGGTCTTTATTTTACCTTCGTCAGCTGATTTTGTTCATGATGGTGCATGACTAAGTGCAGCGCGTCTTCTACAATAATCGTTTTTTAAGCCGTAATAGTAGTAAAATATGATAACTGTTGAAACCTCGCTTCGAAAATATTCATTTCGAAAACTCTTCACTAGAGGAGGATTTTCGAAAGTTTATGTGGACGATGACGAAACAGTTGTTCTAAAAGTAGATGACATTCTCGATTCTGACGCAATTCCCAAAGAAGTTGCAATTTATAAATATCTAGAAAAACAAGCGTCGATGTCTGTTATTAATATTGCAAAACTACATTGGAACGGAACGTTATCTTCTGGAAATCAGGCGGTCATACTAGAACGCGTGGGTGTTAGCTTAGATACACTTTATGATATGAATAATGGTATATGGTCGTATTCCACTTTTCACTATGTGTCATCGTGTCTTTTGAAACAGATCGGCCTTTTGCACAGCAATGGTATTGTGCACGGTGACATCAAACCTGATAATTTTTCTTTACTTGGTGACACGTTTTATCTTCTAGATTTCGGACTAGCTTCTTTTTTTCTCGAAAATGAGAAACATGTACCCTTTCATGAATCTCAAAAATGGATCATTGGAACGGTACGATATGCGAGTCTCTTTAATCATTCTGGAATACGTTATGCTCGTCGTGACGATCTTGAAAGTTTTGTGTACATGATGATATATTTCTTTTTCCGGCAGGTACCATGGCAAACTCCTCCAGAAGACGTTGAGGAAGTGAAAAGGTCAAAAGAAGCATACACCCACCAAATGCTCAGTAAAATGGGCCCTATTTGGGTGCTTTTCTACAAAACCATTCGAGACTTGGCCTTTGAAGAAACCATCGATTATAATTTATGGACAGATTTATTTTTACGCGAATCAACACGTGATATCTTCGGGAACAGTCAAGTTGCGATTCACAAAGATCTATTTTTACCTATTCGACAATCAGACGGGAAGGACGGCAGCCAGGACGACCGAAATAATCAGGGTATGCAGGATACCAAGGATGTGCCTATAACTTATCAAAAAACTAAAAAAAACACCCAAAAACACATTATACATACAAAGGGAACTACTACTGTTTTACAAATCGATTGAAATTAGCACTCCCGGGAGGTCCTAAATAATTCGCCAATTGAGCTAAAGTGTTGACTTCATTCGAAGTCAAGCATACAGATTCTGTACATAAATGACTCGGCTCACCAGAAAGACCATTGTAAAGATTCGAGATGAAAGGATTTTTGCTTCTATCGACCAAAGGATTGACAACGATGTTTCCTTGCACAGCTGGAAAATAGAAGATTCGAATATTATTTAACAATTCTTCTATTTGCAACTGAACAATAGCTTCCACCCCAGAATCCGATGCACTATGCACATATGATAGAAGAACTGAAGATGCGTTGGTGATTGCGGGATCGGCAACAAGTGTCTTTGACATCCCAATGACTACAACGAGAGCATTGAAGGCTGACTTCACATCGGGTAATTTGTCTGGATTGTTTTCACAGCTTTTCACTACCGTTTTGTATAAATTTGTCAGGGAAGTTGAGACTGACGCATTTTTCACGTATTTTCCCAGATATTGGTTAACAGTAGCTTGCACTGAGTCATCCGTTGCCGCAGAAAGTGACAAATTACTCTCGTCAAATGGCGGTGCTTTTCGTCCCGCTAGAGGATTGATGATCGACGGTTTGATAATGCTAGGGACATAGGTAGGTTGAGACGTCTTTGCGTTTTCTGTCGCAATGATTGAGTTTGCGGCAGCAACAATATTTTGCATAGCGCTAACGATTTCGGAAGAGGAATTCGAAGTGGCAGTAGATATAGGGACTGATGTAGGGAACCATACCGATGGTCCAGCGGTGCCGGTTGCAGTATCATATGGACTAGGTGTCTCGGATGTAGGTGGTGGAGGAATTGTGGCTGTTGGTGGCTTTGGCAAAGCGTTGTTTTTACTTTCTTCGGCAGACGTATTAAACAAGTTCTGTTTCTTGACTGCTGCCGCTCCTAATGCCCCAACCGCCGTTGTCGTTGCAAGAGGAGTCGGCGGTGCTTTTGGTGTCGTTTTTACAGGTATTTTCATACCCGTGGGAAGAGTTTTAGTAAAAAACTTACCGCCCGATTTTCCGATACTTTTTATTGTTGGCATTTTAAAATGCTCTTTTTCATTAAGTGGAAATACCGTCGGTAGAATCAAAACGATAAAAAGAAGAAACAAAAGCAACCAAAAGTAAAAAGGTATCATTCGTGGTATTTTTCCCCGGATATATTTGATATTATGAAACACATAATTATTGCGTCCTAAATATCGGCATTTCAAAGTACACCAAGTATTTTTCTAGCGCAATACTAATAAAATGGTATCTGAATCCTGCCCAGAAGGTGTCTTGTGCATTTCATCGCCCTTAATCGGTCTTTGTATCCTAGCGTTGATTTTCTACTTTTTTTATGATAGACTAAGGAATGACGGATCTGTTGTAAAATATATCCCCTCTGAAAAACCTGCAGCCGCTAAGACAGAGGAAGATAAGGATAACAAGGATAAGTTCTATCACAAACGTATTTCATTGGAACCAACGGAGGACAGTAACAATAACGTCCAATATGTCTACGCACCTCGAATTACATCTGCTGTCCCTGTACGCCAAATCAATATTCCAACAAGGGGACCAGTTCCCGATTATCAACAAATCGGAATTTTGACAGATGAGAAACATGCCAAGATTCTTCCACTCTATGGTCGTCCAACTTACAATGGATCTACACAGTGGAATTATTTTACAAGCACTGATAAATTTAATCAGATCCCTTTGCCCATACACGCAGGGAGTCGTAACTGCACAAATGATCAGTGTTCCGAGTTAAATGACGATGATTCGGTCAATGTTCCGGCATATGGCCATGACAAGTTTCGTTTAACATTATATCATCTAGATGCTCCTAGATATATTCCCTTCGTCTAAATAGTTTATTTTGCTTTTCTGGCCTGAGAGCGAGTTTTCATCGCACTGGCGGTCTTCATTTTGTAAGCAGCTTTGGCAGATTCTCTGGCAGCCTTCTCGTCAGCAGCAGTGACGCGCGTTTGAAGCAATTTGGACTTGTGAGCGGAAGTCATCGCCGGAAGACCACTCAGAAGAATCAAATCTCTGCGAGACTTGGGCTTAAGAGGTCCTTTCTTGAAAGCCCTCTGCTTTTTGATAGAAACGACTTTACCGACCTTGTTGATAGTCAAGTCCTCTTTCTTTAAGCCACCAGGAGTCTGCTTGCAAACTCTCTTCTTTCCGGTTTTGGTGATATGGTTGCGTCCGTTGAATACCTTCTCTTTAGTGCATTTGGTACTCTTGTCGTCTGTTACAACCTTCGGCTTTCTTACAACCTTCTGCTTCGGGGAAGTCTTCTTGATAGTTTTGCCAGGCATTGGGGATTGGAAAGAATGAGTTTGTTTGGGTTTATACACTATAAAATAGATTTTTTTTAAAACGCTAATTTATTTTTGGATGTATTTTTTTGAACGCTCCGGGAAAAATCACTGTCTCATCATGGATTCATAAAGCAAATGTATTAGGCACATCCGATTTCAAATCTTCGACGGTTCGTATCAGGTTCAATCGTTGTCTGCATCCAAGGACTCACTTTTGCCTGTGGGTTCGGAGGATCAGAACGCAATTGGTAGTTGGCGTTTCTGAGACTCTGTCCTATGGTATTGATACCAATGTGGTATCCAGCCTCTAAGAAATTTTTGTCTGCTAAGTCCCCTTGTCCAGGAGGATTGACCTGTGCCCAAATCGAGTTGTTATCGACCGGGAGAAGATCCTGTGGAACCAGTTGGTTCTGAGGATACAAGTCAGCGGGTAAATTTCCTCCATTCTGGCTTTGATAGGTCTGGTCCACAAGTTTCTGTTGTCCCGTGAACGGAGCAAGTCCATCTTCCACTTCGTCAGCTCCTTGAACAGTACCATTGGTTGCTTCCAGAAGTTCAGAAGTAACTCCATTCGGAGCAAACGAGTTTTCACCTGGAGCGGCGTAAGAATCTGTAGACAATAAGTTACTATTGTACCCACCTATAAATGACTCTTTGGTAACTGCTTCCTCCGATAAGTACACGTATACCAAAGCAATGACGAGAAGGATCAAAAGTGACACGATTGCAGCAAATTTCCAGTCTATATTTTCAAACATTCTGATGTTGCGAGAGAATTTGTGTATTCGAGATATTATATAATAGAACTGCACATTTTTTTTTAAAAAATCTACGTAGTTGCGTTCTAGACGGACAAATGAAAGTTTTACTATAACCATAAAAAAGGACGAAATTTCAAAAGAATGAGCTATGACACCGAGAAATCTTCTACCAACGTAAAATTCTTTCGTTCTGACCTTAATTTTCATGGATTCTCAAAAGAATCATTGCATGTAGTATGCAAGTATGGGTTACTTGTCAACACGGAGTATCCAAAACTTGTTCTTGCATTAATAGAATCTCCAGAAATCTACGGATGGTTACATTCAAAAATACAAGATCCCTCCATTCTCTATTCTCAAATTTTTCAGTTTATCGAAAAGTATTCGGCCGGTAAACCTTTTCTTCATTTAGAGACTCAAGAGTTTTGGGACAATTTAGTAAGCCATTTCATGTCGCAATCTCCCTCTGGGACCTCCGCACTGGACGATTTTGAAGCGAAAGTGAGTAATAAAATTAAAAACATAATTGATTCGGGAAATCAAATGGAATCGAAAGGGGACGACCAACTCGAAGCAGACCAAATCGAAGTCAAAGATGTCGAAATGAAAGTTGTTGACAAATCAGATTTGAAGTTGACAGAAAGGTCTGATGACAAAACTCGGCCGCAAAAAAGCGGGACACGTAAGAAGAAGCAACAACGAAATTTCTGGATTTAGGTTTTGAAACCTTCATGTGGAGACTCAAAAATGCGTCCAAGACGTGACGAGAGAAAAAAGTCGCTTAAAATTAGTAAACGATGCAAAATCCAAATTTAAATTTTCAGACTTTTGAAGAGCAGCGACGGCAATTACAAATGCAAAATCAGTACCAGCAGCAGTTAGTGCTTACAGGAGGAGCAAGTAGTGCAAAAACGCACTCAAATGCAGTCGTCAGTGGTTCTGCCCAAGAATTATTTATGCGTGCACGAGAGAAAGCACATTCACTTACGACAGAACTTACTACGGCGAAACGAGAATACGCAAAGAAATTAATTTCGATTCTGCAAGATTTGCAAACAGAATTTTACAGAGAGCATGGAAAGAAAATGGAAGAATTGGAGGATTTAGAATACGGAATTGAGACAATACAAGTCAAAGCCATGAAATCTCTCGAACGCAATTTACGTGCCTTGAAACTCAATTCTCCGCATATGGCAGAAGAAGATATTAAACGCGTTGCAAAAGAACTGGCCACTCAGTACAAGGCGTCTTATTTTCCCGATGACGACTATGAGCGATTGAAACAAAAGGAAGCTATGCAGTTGCGTTCATTATATCTACAGAATGATTGTGAAGAAATTTAACTTATGACAAAGACCGAACTGTGCTCATCTATACTAGAACTTTTGAAATCTGAAAAAAGTTTATTTGTTGTCATTAATTGCTTTGGTACCAAATGGTGAACTTTTCGAACAATCTGTTTGTAAAGGTCAAATCCTTTGAACCTCAAGATATCTCTTCCTGTATCATCAAGTGTCCATTGTTTCATAAGATTGAAAAAGCAAGAACATTTCATTTCGGATTTGAATTTTCGTCGACGTCCGAGAAATTCCTGGAAGATATCCTCAAAGACAGAACAGGCGAATCGACATAAATCAAATGACGGATTGGGAACAGCGTTTTTATTCCTTACTTCGTCTTCACCCGGATATGAAAATTGCTCGCCTGCTTCACCTTCAGCTCTAAAAACATCCCCCATAATCATTTCGCCGTCGATTTTGTATGTTGCTCTTCCATAATCAATGATTTTAACAATGTATCCAAACGTTGGAATTTTGAAGATTTGTCCATCTACTTTGTAAAAGAGAAAAGGTGTTTCACATGTTTCAAGCAATACATTTTGCGTATGAAGATCATTATGGATCATGTTAAATTGTTCTTGCATGGCAATAAGTGCCATACAAACTTGGGCAGTGAACGCAATCCATTTCTGGTCAAATTTGCGAAAACGTACTATTTTCAACCATTTATAAAAATATTTGGACTGTAAATCGACGTTTTCTTCTGTATGCTGGTGCATTTTGTCTAAACAGTGAATCAATTGATCTCGATCGTGGCATAACTCTTTCTCAAGTACAAGTGGAAAAGCTTCCATGACAAGAACTTGACAAGGTACATTCTTTAAATGTAACCATTTCTCTCCAAAACATTCCTCGGATGATTCGGAGAACCTCCTTCTTCTGGGTACATTGACACATTCTTGGTCTTCCATGAACAGATCTGCAAGTTGTTGAATTTCGTTTGTTACAAGAAGACCGATCGATTGGTCATCGGATTTAAAATATTCAATATCCAATTCGTCAGAATGGACTGGAAGAAAGTTGCACGAAGAAACCGTTGAGCGTGAAAATCCAAATTTACTGCTCTTTCCGTCGTCACTCCTGTCGTTTTCGCTCTCATGATCATCACTTTCATCGTTGTCTTCCCATTCTGAAATATCTCCATCATCTAATGTGGCAAACTCGGCAGTTTCACTCCCACTCTCGCTCTCTTCCACGATACTGTTATTGCTGCTACTGCTACTTAAAAACAAATTGTAGTCATCTTTGAGAGAATCAAGTCCAAGACTCCTTTGAGACACTTGGTTGACAACACGCCATTGTTCGTTTTTTAAACCTTCTAAAAATACTACATCTTTTCGATGATTTTCATATTCGTCTGAAAAGTTGACAAAATGATTGGCACATTGTGCTGAAAAGGCTCCAAGAAGCCGTGGAAAATGAGGTGATACATTTGTTTCGCGAAGACTCGAAACAAGAATACAGGCGACTGTTTCCGTGTACGCAGAATTCTTAGTATCATACAGTTTATCAATGAGGACTTTCGTCTTTTCCTTGTTTTCAATGGTAGCAAGCGATGAGGACAAATCAGGATAAGCACCATAAAGATATGCTTCAACATCTAGAGAAGCAATGCTTTTCACATAAACTCGCATGCATGTCTCTTTTCCATCCATCATCAAATGAGTATCAAAAGTTTTGTACGTCGGGGAATAAATCTCTCCTCCATCGTTCATTGGTGTCATTTTATGCACTGGATAGGGCACAGCATGCCGAATCACGTCGCTTTTGTCCGTTGGAAAATAGGTATTCAGTTTCGAGAATCCCAAATGACAATTGGTCAAATGATCTGCCAATGACGACGTGGCGGATTGTTGAAGCTCTTGGTATCCAGTGATCATAAATTGCAATGAATCTTTTTACTTGTGTTCTTCGGAGTTATTTCTCTTCGATTGACGCAGCAGAAGAGGTGAAGAAAATTTCGCACGGTACTTTTAAAATACAAAGAAAAGATGAATGTTGCATTAGCTGGTGGTCTCTTGGGTCTAGGATATTGCTTGACACCGGAAGGGGGAAACGATCGTCAAATCAAGACAGAGCGCAATGGGATCAAGAAAACAAATCGAGGAGGCGATTCGAGGAACGTTGCAAATGTTTCAAACGTCTACGACCAATCTATATCTCGTTATGCCAATGAGTACGAAAAACGAATTGTGAGCAGTGATTTTGAAAAGATGCATGACCCAATAGTGACCAATGTTGTTCCGCCTTTCTTCAATCGAAACATTTACAACCCTGTTGAAAACAACTTACCAGTACAAAAACAGTCCAAGAAAAATGCTTTTAGTGTGAATTCGCTTTCTGGAGAAAAGATTCCAGTGGAAAAATTCACTCATTCGAACATGGTTCCATTTTTTGGAAGTCATATTCGTCAAAATGTCGATGGTCGAGCCCATTCGAATCTTCTGGAAACGTTTTCTGGGTCAGAACCTGTCAATTACATTCAGAAAAATGAACAACCTCCTCTCTTCAAACCACAATCTAATCAGACGTTTGTTCATGGAATGCCTTCGAAAATTCCACAAACGGTGGATCGCTTTATTCCATCGTCGTTCCGTCAAGGCGAATTCCCTTTTCAACCATTGCATGTTGGCCCGGGATTAGGATTGGATTATGACGCACCTCCGACGGGTGGGTTTCAGCAAGATACACGTGATTATGAACGTCCCAAGACCATTGATGAACTACGTCAGGGATCCAATGTGAAACAAACGTACGAGGGTCGATTGAATCCATCAAAAAGTAGAGTTACCAATCGAGGTCTTGAATCCGAAGTTGTGAAGCGAAGTCCTGACAAGTATTATGAGAACTCAAAAGATAGGTACATGACAACTGTTTCCACTGAAAAAGAACCTATGTACCGCTCAAAAGTAGTGGATGCATATACCCATCGATCGGATACTTGCAATTTTGAGTACAAAGGAAATGCGGGACCAGTTCAACAAGTCAAATCGGATCTTCGAATTCAAAAGTACCAAAGTCCGACAAAGACTAGTTATGAGAACAAAGAGAGTAATTTTCGAAACACTGCAATGACTTCTCAAAAAACAAACGATTTCGGAAAGTCGTCTTTTCAAGTACAGGAGACCAAACGTAATAGCATAGAGGCAAAAACATACTTGTCGAATGTTGTTTCTCTTTTCTATGCTGCAATGGCTCCTTTACAAGATGTCTTAAGGCCTACACGAAATCAGGAACTCATTGAAAAAGATCGAGCAACTTCTGGCAACTTGCAAAAACTTGTCAAAAAAGGTGTTGTGCATGACCCAACTGATATTGCTCGACCAACCATTAAGCAAGATACTGGTGATAATGAACACATTGGCTTTATGGGAGCCGACAAACGGGCAACGATTGTCTATGATCATGCCAATGACATTGCCCGCGTTACGATTCGCGAGACGACAAGTGAGAATGATCGTAATGGAAATGTCGGTGGCAAGACAGCACCAAAAGGGGTCGTTTATGATCCGGAGAGTGTTGCAAGAACGACGGTCAAGGAGACAACACTGAATGCCGATCGAGCTGGAAATATTGGATCGACGTCCAGGAGAGGAGTGGCTTATGATCCAGACGACATTGCAAAAACGACGATTAAGGAAACAACCCTGTCAGCAGATCGTGCGGGAAATATGGGGTCAGCAATAACGTCACAACGAGGAAAAGCCTATGATCCAAATGATTTTGCACGAACGACAATTAACGAAACGTTATTGGACGGAGCTCGTATAGGAAATGTCGAAGTGGCGAAAACACGAGGAGAAGTGGTTCCTTCGGAAGATATTCTAAGAAGTACTGTGAAAGAAACGACGTTGGAAGACCCGAATATTGCCACGCGTAATATGGGAAATCTAGTATCTACTGTTCCATTATACGAGCAAGAAAGCTTTCGACCAAAGACTACAGTGAAAGAAATGGATGTAGAGAAGACGACGTTGACATCTACATTCCAAAAACGCGACGGGGCTTACAATGTGACTGCGGCTTATGTCAATGATACGACGAGACAAATGACAGGATCGACGAATTATAGTGGTTCTATGGAATCACAAAGTGGAAAGGTGGGTGGATACAATGTCAGTAATTTCGTAGCCGACCCAACTCAGCGAGAAAGCATGAGCTCGATGACCTACAAAGCAGCAGCATTGAGTGTTACTGGTGAAAAACCTGTTTCCTATGACGCTTACTATAATGCTGAAATCAATGCTAATCACGAAATGTTGGAAGAAGGACGTGCTCCGACCGACACAGGGGCAAAGACCTATGTAGGAAAAGACGAAGTGGATGGAACAGTTCAGATTGTATCAACAGAAGTAGCGAATGAAAGGGGAAATTCGACGACGCGTACATCAACCATCTATCTGCCACTAGATCCAGGCAGCATTACAAAGGACAAAAATTTCGTGGAACATGATGATGCTTCAAGAACTGATCCTGCTTTGCTCGATGCATTTCGTAAAAATCCATATACACAATCTTTGTCCTCTACGAATTAAAGTTGACGTTTAATTAACTTAAAGACAAGATGAGTTATGTGAAAACAAGTGAATGAAAACAAGAGGAAAGATGGCATCAGACAAAGGAAAGACCGTTAGCTTGAACATTTACAATGAACCGAGTACTGAAAATTCGTTTAGCAATGGTAACAAAAAGGATGCGAATAAGGACGCATATAACTACATCATTGAACAGAACATGCTTTTGCATGCTGAGGTCGCCAGAATGCGTCAAGAATGCTTGACCTATGCCAGTGATAAGAAAGCGATCAAGAAAGAAAAAGAGGAAGTCGAGGAAGAAGTGTACTCACTTGAACGATCACGCACTATGATGAAAGGTTACTTGCGCAATGAAATCGAGGTGTGCAAATACTTGACTTCACTTTCCAATGAGTATGAAACTAAAATTGTCTTGTTCCAGAAAGATTTGCTGACATTCGGGAAACTGTGGTGTCTCGAAATCTCTATGTATTTTGTGTACAGAGCAACCCTTCTCGCGTTAGAGACTCTAGTCGATGAAAGTGGATACTTCTACAAAATTCTTAGCACCACGCTTTTTCTAGCGTGGCTGACTTCCATTGGATATACAGGCCGCAACTCTTTCTTGAGCGTCATGGCATTTTTGACTCCCATGGAAGAAGAGGTAAGTATTATGGAGTACAAAGCGAAAATCAAAGAGACGCATCAAGCCAATGATTATATTGGTGATCTAATTGATGGGCTGTAAAACGTTTTAGGATCTTTCTTTATTTTGTTTGCTAAGAAA
>Ga0114959_10001899_pt1 | contig 17743 bp, 11 predicted proteins | sample C_130625_EF_Meta_FD_87317 | JGI IMG/M metagenome (GOLD analysis project Ga0114959, IMG submission 87317) | Freshwater microbial communities from Lake Croche, Canada to study carbon cycling - C_130625_EF_MetaG | ecosystem: Environmental > Aquatic > Freshwater > Lake | place: Lake Croche, Canada...
CATGGAGAAAATATTCAACAAGTGAAGTTGCTGAACAAGTAAATGCATTAAGTGCAGGATTACTTCAACTAGGATTGGCTGCCAATGACTTTACACCTGAGGGCAGTGATAAAATTGCAGTCATCAGCAACAATCGACCCGAATGGCTAATTGCCGATATGGCTGCGCAACAAATAGGGGTCATTTGGGTACCTGTTTATCCTACTACCAATCCATTAGAGTTGGTTTTTATTTTAAATGATGCTTCGGTACAATACATGTTTGCGAGCAACCAGGAATTGTATGATAAAGTAATGTCCATTAAAAAGCAAGTACCCTGTTTAAAAGAAGTGTATACATTTGATCACATTGAGGGCGCTAAACATTGGTCATTGCTGTTGAACAAAGAGACCTCATTTTTACAACAAGTAAATGACCTCAAAAAAACAATTCCTGTAGACCAAGTAGCAACTTTTATTTATACCTCAGGTACGACAGGCACCCCAAAGGGTGTTATGTTGACGCATAAAAATATTTATTTTAATTTGCAATCAGGGAAAGAAACATTTCCCTTCCCCGATGCACCAACACAGAAAGTGTTAAGTTTTTTACCGCTGAATCATATCTTTGAAAAAGTCGCTTCTTACATTTATTTATACAGTGGAATGGGCATTTATTATGCCGAGAGTTTAGATACCATTGCCGCTAATTTAACCGAAATAAAACCTGATGGATTCACAACTGTTCCAAGATTATTGGAAAAAGTTTTTGAAAAAATCATGTTAAAAGGGGAGGAATTAACGGGGCTTAAGCGCAAATTATTTTTTTGGTCAGTTAGCCTTGCTGAGCAATATGACAATTTAGTGCCAGGTTCTTGGTGGTACCAACAAAAGTTAGCAATTGCCAATAAATTAATTTTTAGCAAGTGGCGTGAAGCCTTAGGAAGTAATATTAAATTTATCGTAACAGGTGGGGCGGCTTGTCAAGTTAAGTTATTACGCATATTTAATGCTGCTCAAATCCCCGTATATGAAGGGTATGGTCCAACCGAAAATAGTCCGATTATTAGTATTAATTTAAGAACAAAACTAGGTACGAAATTTGGTACTGTGGGCGAAGTGATTAATGGGGTTCAATTAAAGATAGCATCCGACGGAGAAATATGTGTGGCAGGTCCAAGTGTGATGTTAGGATATTACAAACGTCCCGACTTAACTGCAGAAACGGTGGTGGATGGTTGGCTACATACGGGAGATATAGGAGAATTAGTGGAAGGCCGTTATTTAAAAATTACCGATCGAAAAAAAGAACTTTTTAAAACGAGCGGTGGTAAATATGTAGCTCCCCAGCCCATAGAAAACAAAATGAAAGAAAGTCCTTTTGTTGAACAAATTTTGTTAATTGGGGACAATCAAAAATTTGTGACTGCCTTGATCGTGCCTGGATTTTTAAAACTAAAGGAGTGGGCAAAACAAAATGGCATACAATATACCAGTAATGAAGCCATCATAAAGGAGCCAAAAGTGGTCGCTTTAATGCAAGAAATTGTGGATGAATTCAATCCTTTGTTTAACCAAGTGGAACAGGTGAAAAAATTTACATTGGTGCCTCGAGAATTTACCATTGACCAAGGCGAAATGACACCTAAACTTAGTATTAGAAGAAAAGTAGTTCTCTCCAATTTTGAAAAAGAGGTTGCACTCATGTACAAAAACTAGCGGGAAAGCAGTAAAAATTTTTCTTGGATGATGGTTTGTATGTCCTTGTGTTGAATTTTACTTTCCAACCAAGAAATAAAATCTAAATACATAAATGCCCTACGCTCAAATTTATTTTTTTCAAGTGTTTGTAGTTTATGCAACAAATTTTCAAAAGAAATTTCATTACCCGATTGAATCGCTGTTCTCAAAAAATTAAACAATACAAATTCTACGGCGCCTAAATTTTTCATTTTTGCCATAAAGCGATAAACTGATTTTGATAAGTAAGCCACCACTTCTCTGTTGCCCAATTCATAATGAGCAATCAAATGAAGCAATCGAGCATAACACTGTAAATCATCACGAAGGGTTACCCGCCAATTGATAATTTGTTGAAGGTAATCTATTGTTTTTGCAGCATCACCAGCCCCAAAGTATAAGCAAGCAATTTTATAATAAAAAACCAAAACCCGGTGGCTATCCATGTACATCTCAATTTCTTTTAGCTTTGCCTCCATGCTCGGAACCATCGCCAAACCTTGGCTAAACGTACCTTCTAGAAAATGCTGGTTAATTTTAGCAATGTATACATAAACAAAGGATTGAATTAAATTATTCTTGTTGTTAAGGACAATAGGGGTATCACTAAATTGTTCGAGCACTAAAATAGTTTCTTTAAACTTGTCTATATTTTTTAAGTTAAAGTGTGCATTGATTAAATTATGTAAGCCTTTAATATATTGAGCTGATTCTGTCCATTGCATATTTTCCGCTTTTTCAAAAAGCGATACCCATTTTTGAGCATATCTATAATGCATTAAAAAATCCTGTGTAATAAATCCGTACCAGCAATAACATTGATATAAATATAATTTTTCATAAAATCCATCCACATGTGACACTAGTTGTAAGATAGGATTTTGCATAAAGGCATCCAAGGTTTTTCGATCCTCTTCATTGCGTGCATGACCATGCTGAATGTACCAACTGTATAATTGCAAACTAAGGTTTGAAGTGGTTATAATTAAAGCCAATCGCTCATTTACTTCTTCAATTTCATCACTCAATTGTTTTGCACGGTCTTGCATGCTGCGGGTAATGTGCAAGGATTCAATTTTCTTTTCTAAAAACAGTACCTGCAATAAAAAAGTTACTTGGTTGTTTTGTTTGGTAAGCGTTTTTATTTTATCTAAAATGCGTAGGCTTTGCAAATAAAGACCTTTGTTGTACAAAATTTTTGCATGGTCCAACTGTTCGTGAATTTGTAGGTCAATATTTTCATTTTGCTTTACAATGCGCAAACTAGCCAAAATTTGATCGTATAAATGGGCTTTTAAATTCGATAACTGTTGTTTTTGAATGGTGTTGTTTTTGCGCAGTAATTCCTCCTCATCATAATCCTTCATTTTATCCAAAGCATCAAAAAGGTGCACAATTTTTAAGTCAGCGGAGGCCGAATTACGGGCAGCATACAATTTGAAATTGCGTTTTTCCCCCTTTTCCAAGGATTTTACCAAAATGAATAAGGCATCGGTGCTAAGGTTGGGCATCGTAACTGTTTTTGATTCAAACTATTGATAATCAACTAGCTATTTAAAAAGTAATCGTCTTATACAGTGTAAAATAGGCATAAATATGATGTGAATTACTTGTTAATATGGGCTATTTTTATACAAAGATGGGCAAAGTGCCCGTTTTTTATCTATAAATGTTTGTAAATCAATAATATGAGCCAAAAAGTTTTCATTTTTGATACCACTTTAAGAGATGGGGAACAAGTGCCTGGATGTAAGTTAAATACCAAAGAAAAACTGGATCTTGCCGTAAAATTGGAGGCATTGGGGGTGGATATATTAGAAGCAGGTTTTCCTGTTTCAAGCCCAGGTGATTTTGAGTCGGTAAATCAAATTGCTAAGACTTTACAAAATACGGTGGTATGTGGTTTGTCGCGTGCCGTACAAAATGATATTGAGGTTGCAGCGGCAGCCTTAAAACCAGCCAAACGTTTTAGAATTCATACGGGCATCGGAACATCGGATTTGCATATCAAACATAAGTTCAATAGCAATCGAGAAGAAATTATTGAGCGTGCTATTAAAGCAGTAACCATTGCAAGAAACTTTACCGATGATGTAGAGTTTTATGCCGAGGATGCGGGGCGTACCGATAACGAATATTTGGCCCGTGTGATTGAAGCAGTTGTAAAAGCCGGAGCCACTACCGTTAATATTCCAGACACAACAGGCTATTGTTTACCCCATCAATACCAGGAAAAAATGGCATATTTATACAACAATGTGCCTAATATCGATAAAGCTGTTTTGTCCTGCCACTGCCACAATGATTTGGGCTTGGCCACCGCCAATTCTATTGCCGGTGTGATTGGTGGAGCAAGACAAATTGAATGTACGATTAATGGGTTGGGTGAACGCGCAGGTAACACTGCATTAGAGGAAGTTGTCATGATTTTAAATCAACATAAGGATTTAGGATATTATACTGACATCAATCCAAAATTGTTGAACACCATCAGCCGCGAGGTTTCAGAGACCATGCGCATGATGGTACAACCTAATAAAGCTATAGTAGGTGCGAATGCTTTTTCACATTCATCAGGCATTCATCAGGATGGTTTCTTAAAGGAAGCGCAAACATATGAAATCATTAATCCAGCCGAAGTAGGTGCCGATGAAAGTAAAATTGTCTTAACAGCGCGTAGTGGTCGTAGTGCATTAGCACATCGATTCCATAAAATTGGATATCAATTTACAAGAAATGATATCGATGAATTATATCCATTATTTTTAGCGGTTGCTGATAAAAAGAAAGAAGTCGTAGAAGCTGATTTGAAAGCCTTAGCAATTGGGCATTTACAATAAAGACAATCGAATATTAATCGAACAAACATCGAATATTAATCGAACAAAAAGCGAACAATGGGAAAAACATTATTTGAAAAAATTTGGGATAAGCATGTAGTGAAACAAATTGAAGACGGGCCTTCAGTTGTTTACATCGACAAACACTTTATACATGAGGTAACAAGTCCTCAAGCATTTACAGGTATTGAAAAAAGAGGGGCTCAAATATTTAGACCAAAACAAATTGTAGCCACTGCCGATCACAATGTGCCTACCCTGCAGCAGGAGTTACCTATTAAAGACGCTTTATCAAAGTTTCAAGTTGATACTTTAATAGACAACTGTAAAAAACATGGTGTTGAATTATACGGATTAGGACATCAATACCAAGGTATCGTTCACGTAATAGGACCAGAATTGGGCATCACACAACCGGGCATGACCATTGTTTGTGGAGATAGCCATACATCTACACATGGTGCTTTTGGTAGCATTGCATTTGGGATTGGAACCAGTGAGGTAGAAATGGTTTTTGCATCACAATGTATCATGCAAAGCAAGCCAAAAGTAATGCGCATTAATATTGATGGGGAATTAAAAAACGGGGTGGTATCAAAAGATATTATATTATATATCATTGCTCAAATTTCTGCAAGTGGTGCAACGGGTTATTTTGTGGAGTATGCAGGTTCAGCGATTCGTGCATTAAGCATGGAAGCAAGAATGACCATTTGTAACATGAGTATCGAAATGGGTGCAAGAGGTGGAATGATTGCACCTGACCAAACCACCTTCGATTATATCAAGGGTCGTTTGTTTGCGCCAAAAGGTGCAGACTGGGATAAAAAATTAGCTGCATGGTCAGCATTATATACCGATGAAGATGCCAAGTTTGATGTTGAAATAAATATTAAAGCCGAAGACATTGACCCCATGATTACTTATGGAACCAACCCAGGTATGGGTTTATCCGTAAGAGGTACATTGCCAACTATTGAAAGCTTTACCGACCCTACTGAAAAACAGAATTACGAAAAAGCTTTGGCGTATATGGGCCTTACTGCTGGTCAAAGTTTATTAGGTATGCCTGTTCAAAATGTATTTATTGGTTCTTGTACCAATTCAAGAATTGAAGATTTTCGTTTAGTGGCAAGTATTATAAAAGGAAAACAAAAAGATCCTAATATTAAAACTTTAATTGTACCAGGATCTCAGGAAGTAGCTAAACAAATTAAAGCGGAAGGCTTGGATAAAATATTTGCTGCCGCAGGTGTGGAAATTAGACAAGCGGGATGTAGTGCTTGTTTAGGAATGAATGAAGATAAAATTCCAGCAGGTGAATATTGTATTAGTACTAGTAATAGAAACTTTGAAGGACGTCAAGGTGCCGGTGCAAGAACATTACTAGCAAGTCCATTAACTGCAGCAGCTGCCTTGTTAACAGGAAAAATTACTGACATCAGAGATATTTTAAATTAAGACGCTAATTAAATAATATTATGCAATCATTACAAAAAATAACAAGCAAGTTTATTCCACTTCGAATTGAGAATGTGGACACGGATCAAATTATACCTGCACGTTTTTTAAAGGCAACCACTAAGGATGGTTTTGGAAAAAATTTATTCAGAGACTGGCGTTATGAAAATGATGATGAAACAAAACCTAAAGCTGATTTTGTATTAAATCAAAAACAATATAGTGGTGAAATATTAGTGGCTGCTAAAAACTTTGGTTGTGGATCATCACGCGAGCATGCAGCATGGAGTATTCAGGATTATGGGTTCAAAGTAGTGGTGTCTAGTTTTTTTGCAGACATCTTTAAAAACAATGCTTTAAACAATGGTGTGTTACCTGTTACCGTTTCAGATATTTTTTTACAACAAATATTTGAACAAGGTGCTGAAGACACTTTAACAGTGGACTTGGATCAACAAACTATTACCATTGATGCCACAGGTGATCAAGAAACATTTGAAATTAATTCTTATAAAAAAACATGTTTGTTAAATGGCTATGATGATATCGATTATTTATTAAACTTGAAACCTGAAATAGAAGCTTACGAAAAAGCAAATCAATAGAAACAAAATTAAAGTACAGTTAAGCTACAATACAAATAGCTAGCGTGAAAAAAATATAGCAATATGAAAAAGAAAATAGCAGTCATTTTAGGTGATGGAATTGGACCAGAAGTTACTAAGCAGTCCATCAAAGTAATAGATACCATTGCAAAATATTACAATCATGAGTTTACTTATGAGCATGCTTTAATGGGCGCTTGTGCCATTGATGCAACGGGTAATCCTTTGCCCGATGAAACCTTAACGATTTGTAAACAAAGTGATGCCATTTTATTTGGTGCCATTGGAGATCCAAAATATGATAATGATCCTACTGCAAAAGTAAGACCTGAGCAAGGCTTGTTAAAATTGAGAAAAGAATTACAGTTATTTGCAAATATTCGTCCAGTCACTACCTATAAAGCTTTGCAACATTTAACACCTTTAAAACCGAAGTATTTAGAAAATGTTGATTTTGTAATTTATAGAGAATTAACTGGTGGTATTTATTTTGGCGCGAAAAGTTTAAGTGAAGACGGAACCGTTGCTAAAGACGATTGTTCTTATTCGGTAATGGAAATACAACGTATAGCACATTTAGCATTTAAGCATGCACAAAATAGAAGAAAAAGATTAACACTCATTGACAAAGCCAATGTATTAGAAACATCAAGGTTATGGAGAAAAGTGATCCAATCGGTGGCACAAGAATATAAAAATGTAGTTGTTGATTTTTTATTTGTAGACAATGCAGCCATGCAAATTATTTTAAACCCTGCCCAGTTTGATGTGATTCTCACAGAGAATTTATTTGGCGACATCTTGAGTGATGAAGCTTCGGTATTAGCTGGTTCATTGGGATTATTACCTTCTGCTTCAGTTGGAAACTCAGTGGCTTTATTTGAACCGATTCATGGATCCTATCCACAGGCAAAAGGAAAAGACATTGCTAATCCATTAGGATCTATTTTATCCGCAGCCATGATGATGGAACATTTTGGTTTAGCCAAGGAAGGGATCATTGTTAAAGAGGCAGCTGCTTGGTGTTTGAATAATGGGTTTGTTACCAAAGACATTGATCCCATCAATAGCTATACAACAACGGCCATTGGTGATTTGATTTGTGAATTTATTGAGCGCCATGCAAAAGGCGAAACACATCCCATTCATGAACGTTTGCATAAGTCAACCATTATCTAATTATTGAATTAAAATCGTCTTCATTAAAAGACAAAAAATAGTATGGAATTAAATAAATATTCAAAAACCATCACCCTCGATCCTACGCAGCCAGCCGCCCAAGCTATGTTTTATGGCATTGGTTTAACAGACGCTGATTTGCACAAAGCGCAGGTAGGTGTTGTGAGCATGGGTTATGATGGTAATACGTGTAATATGCATTTGAATGCTTTAGCCGATCAGGTGAAACAAAGTGTATGGGCACAGGACTTGGTGGGCTTAACATTTCATACCATTGGGGTGAGTGATGGCATGAGTAACGGCACCGATGGTATGCGTTATTCCTTGGTGAGTCGTGATGTTATTGCAGATAGTATTGAAACAGTTTGTGGGGCACAATATTATGATGCTTTGATTACCGTTCCAGGATGTGATAAAAACATGCCAGGCTCTTTAATTGCGATGGGTCGTTTAAATCGCCCCTCTTTAATGTTATACGGAGGCACGATTGCGCCGGGACATTATAAAGGACAGGACTTGAATATTGTGTCTGCTTTTGAAGCCTTGGGCCAAAAAATGGCAGGACAATTGGACGAAGCTGATTTTAAAGGAATCGTACAACACGCTTGTCCGGGTGCGGGTGCCTGTGGCGGCATGTATACAGCTAATACTATGGCATCCGCTATTGAGGCATTGGGAATGAGCTTGCCTTATTCATCAAGCAATCCAGCCTTAAGTGCAGAGAAACAACAAGAGTGTAAGGATGCAGGTGCAGCCATAAGATTATTATTAGAGCGTGATATTAAACCACGTGATATCATGACGCGCAAAGCATTTGAAAATGCGGTAGCAGTCATCATGGTATTAGGGGGAAGCACCAATGCGGTATTGCACATCATTGCGATGGCAAAAAGTGTGGGCGTTGAATTTACCCAAGACGACTTTCAAACCGTCAGTGATAAAATGCCTGTACTGGCCGATTTCAAACCATCCGGTAAATATTTAATGCAGGACTTACATCAATATGGAGGTGTGCCTGCTGTAATGAAGTATATGTTAGCGCAAGGATGGTTGCATGGTGATTGTATAACCGTGACTGGAAAAACAATTGCCGAAAATGTTGCAACAGCACCTGACTTAAATTTTGATCAACAAAAAATTATCCTTCCTAAAGAAAACCCTATTAAGGCAACAGGCCATTTACAAATCATGTATGGCAATTTAGCCACAGGCGGAAGCGTTGCAAAAATTTCAGGAAAAGAAGGTGATCTGTTTGTAGGCCCAGCGCGTGTATTTGATGGAGAGCATGCATTAATAGAAGGCATTAATTCAAAGAAAATTCAACCCGGTGATGTTGTAGTGATCAAAAATGTAGGACCAGTGGGCGCACCAGGAATGCCGGAGATGTTAAAACCAACCTCTGCCATTATTGGCGCAGGTTTAGGAAAATCAGTTGCACTTATTACAGATGGAAGATTCAGTGGTGGCACCCATGGATTTGTGGTGGGTCACATAACGCCAGAAGCTTATAAAGGAGGCTTGATTGGTATTGTAGAAGATGGAGATATTATTGAGTTGAATGTACCCAAACGAACAATGACTTTAAAAGTAGACGAAGCAACGATTGCAAAAAGAAGTGCAGCAAAACCTACCCCAACCCTAAAAGTAACCAATGGCGTTTTGTATAAATATGCAAAATTGGTGAAGGATGCAAGTGAAGGATGTGTAACGGACACTGATTAAAAGAAAGATTATGGAGCAACAACAATTAACAGGATCACAAGCAGTACTAGAAGCATGTATCGCGGAAGGGGTGGACATCATTTTTGGTTATCCAGGCGGTGCCATCATGCCCATTTATGATGCTTTGTATGATTATAAAGACAAACTAAGTCATATACTTGTTCGTCATGAGCAAGGAGGAATCCATGCAGGACAAGGCTATGCCCGTAGTTCGGGCAAAGTGGGTGTGGTATTTGCAACCAGCGGGCCAGGCGCCACCAATTTAGTAACGGGACTGGCTGATGCCATGATTGATAGTACCCCTTTAGTTTGTATCACAGGACAAGTGTTTGCACATTTATTAGGAACTGATGCATTCCAAGAAACCGACGTGATTAATATTACCATGCCGGTAACCAAGTGGAATTATCAAATTACAGATGCCGAAGAAATACCAGCCATATTGGCAAAAGCATTTTACTTAGCCAGAAGTGGTCGTCCAGGCCCTGTTTTAATTGATATTACAAAAAATGCGCAGTTTCAATCATTTAATTATCCAGGCTATACCCTATGTAATCATATTAGGTCTTATCGTCCAAAACCAGTCATTCGAAAAAATTATATCGATGAAGCGGTTGCCTTAATCAATCAAGCAAAAAAACCATTGGTCATTTTTGGACAAGGGGTGCTCTTAGGAAAGGCCGAAAAAGAGTTCATCCACTTTATTGAAAAGTCGGGGATGCCGGCTGCCTGGACCATTTTAGGACTAAGTGCCTTGCCAACAGACCATCCCCAAAATGTGGGCATGTTGGGGATGCACGGAAACTATGGTCCCAATGTGTTGACCAATGAGTGTGATGTGTTGATTGCAGTAGGCATGCGTTTTGACGACCGGGTAACGGGCCGATTGGATAAATATGCGAAGCAAGCAAAAATTATACATTTAGATATTGATCCTTCTGAAATAGATAAAAACGTAAAAGCGAATATAGGCGTATGGGGTGACTGTAAAGAAACATTGCCCTTGTTAACCGCTGGTATCGAACAAAAAGATCGAACTGAATGGTTAGCGGTGTTTGCAGCCTACGCAAAACAAGAATATGAACAATGTATTCAACCCGAAATGTATCCAAGTTGTGAAGAGATGACCATGGCCGAAGTGATTCGACATGTGAATGAAACTACGAAGGGAAATGCCATCATGGTAACCGATGTAGGGCAACACCAAATGGTAACTTGTCGGTATGCAAAGTTTAATAAATCAAGAAGCAATGTAACTTCTGGAGGATTGGGTACGATGGGCTTTGGACTACCAGCAGCGATTGGTGCCAAATTTGGGGCACCTGATAAAACCGTGGTAGCCGTCATTGGCGATGGCGGTTTTCAAATGACCTTACAGGAACTAGGAACCATTATGCAAACAGGGGTAGCGGTAAAAATACTCATCTTAAACAATCAGTTTTTAGGCATGGTACGCCAATGGCAGGACTTGTTTATGGATAAGCGTTATTCCTTTGTGGATATAGCAAGCCCCGATTATGTGCTCTTGGCAAAATCATATGGCATTGAAGGTGCGAAGGTAACTGCAAGAGCACAATTAGCCCAAGCGGTAACCACGATGTTAACAACCGAAGGATCTTATTTATTGGAAGTAATGGTAGGCAAGGAAAACAATGTATTTCCCATGGTACCACAAGGATGTTCCGTTTCAGAAATCAGACTTAAGTAACCATTTTATGACACAAGCGAACGAAAAACAAGAATATACCATCACAGTTTATACCGAAAACCACGTGGGATTGTTAAATCGAATTGCCATTATTTTTTCAAGACGCAAAATTAATGTTGAAAGTTTAAACACCTCCCCCTCCGAAGTGCAAGGTATCCATCGTTTCACCATTGTTGTGCAAGAATCACCTGAGATGGTGGTAAAAATTGTACGCCAAATTGAAAAACAAGTGGAAGTATTGAAAGCCTATTTTAATACCAATGATGAAATTGTATGGCAGGAGTTGGCTTTGTACAAAGTGCTGAGTGAAGAGATTACGGAGAAAGTAAAAGTAGAAAGGTTGTTAAGAGAGTTTGGCGCGCGGGCAGTAGCCATCAGAAAAGACTTTATCGTTTTTGAAACAACAGGACACCGTGAGGAAACCAATAATTTAATGAAAGCCTTGGAACCTTTTGGATTGGTTGAATTTGTGCGCAGTGCAAGGGTAGCCATCATCAAAGAGAGTGCGGGGTTCCATGAAAAATTAAAAGATTTCGAAAAACGCGAACCAGTAAAAGTGCAGTAATCAAATCTTTTAACACATACAAACAACAAATAATTTTTTTATATCTTACTAAAACAAAAAAAATGGCAAAGTTAAATTTTGGGGGTACCGAAGAAAATGTAGTAACACGCGAAGAGTTTCCGTTGGCAAAAGCACAAGAAGTGTTAAAAAATGAAACCATCGCCGTGATTGGTTATGGCGTTCAAGGTCCAGGGCAGGCATTGAACCAAAAAGAAAATGGCATCAATGTAATTGTTGGGCAACGCAAAAATTCAAAGTCTTGGGATAAAGCGGTTGCAGATGGATTTGTTCCTGGCGAAACTTTATTTGAGATAGAAGAAGCTTTGGCAAAAGGAACCATTATTTGTTATTTATTGAGTGACGCTGCACAAATAGCTATGTGGCCTACCGTGAAAAAACATTTAACACCTGGCAAGGCATTGTATTTTTCACACGGATTTGGTATTACCTATAAAGAGCAAACGGGTATTATACCTCCTACAGATGTAGATGTAATTTTAGTAGCCCCCAAGGGTTCAGGAACTTCGCTGAGAAGAATGTTTTTACAAGGTCGTGGTTTAAATAGTAGTTTTGCCATCTTCCAAGATGCAACGGGCAAAGCATATGATCGCGTTATTGCCTTGGGTATTGCCGTAGGATCGGGTTATCTATTTGAAACAGATTTTAAAAAGGAAGTATATTCCGATTTAACTGGGGAGCGTGGCACTTTAATGGGCGCCATTCAGGGTATCTTTGCCGCACAATACCAGGTGTTGCGCGAAAATGGCCATTCCCCTTCTGAATCATTTAATGAAACGGTTGAGGAATTGACGCAATCCCTAATGCCATTGGTAGCGGAAAATGGAATGGATTGGATGTACGCCAATTGTTCTACCACTGCACAGAGAGGCGCTTTGGATTGGTGGACTAAATTCCGTGATGCAACTTTGCCTGTGTTTGCTGAATTGTACAAAAGCGTAGCTTTGGGTAAGGAATCGGCACGATCTATTGACTCCAATAGCAAGGAGGATTACCGTGCCAAATTAGAATTGGAGTTGGCGGAGCTACACAACAGTGAAATGTGGCAAGCAGGACGTACGGTAAGAAGTTTACGTCCCGAAAACCAACCCGGAAAATAAAGTTAAATGCGTGATGATCAAATCATAAATAAGCCTGCACTTGATATTGAAGGGGCAGCCAAAAGATTAAAGCCGGTGGTAACCCATACCCCACTTCAATTTAATGTCAACTTATCCCGCAAATATCAGTGCAGGGTTTATTTGAAAAGAGAAGATTTACAAATAGTGCGCTCCTATAAATTAAGGGGGGCTTACAATATGATGAGCCAATTATCAGCTGATCAATTGGCAAAAGGAGTGGTTTGTGCCAGTGCTGGCAACCATGCGCAAGGCTTCGCGTATAGTTGTAAAAAATTAAATGTAAAAGGGGTAGTGTTTATGCCCATTCCTTCCCCTCAACAAAAAGTGAATCAAACCAAAATGTTTGGGGAGGATTTCGTGGAAGTCATTTTAGTGGGAGACACATTTGATGATACTGCAAAAGCCGCAAAAGCATATACCATAGCGCAAGGCATGACTTTTATCCCTCCATTTGATCATCCCGATATTATGGCGGGGCAGGCAACCGTAGGGGTTGAAATTTTACAAGATTATGCGCTGGAAAAAAAAGAAACAGACAACACACCCATTGATTATATATTTATTCCTGTAGGCGGAGGCGGATTGTGTGCAGGTGTGGGCACTTATTTTAAACAATATACCCCTCATACTAAAATTATTGGACTAGAGCCCGAAGGCGCCCCTAGTATGTATTGGGCCTTGCAATCAGGAATGCCCATCGAGCTTGAAAATATTGATAAGTTTGTAGACGGAGCTGCGGTAAAAAGAGTAGGTGATTATACTTTTTCTATTTGCAAGGAGGTGATTGATGACATGCACTTGGTGCCAGAAGGAAAAATTTGTACGACCATTTTAAAAGTGTACAATGAGGAAGCCATGGTGGTGGAGCCGGCTGGGGCATTAAGCATAGCCGCATTGGATGCGTATGCCGATCAAATTAAAGGGAAGACCATTGTTTGTATTGTGAGTGGCAGCAACAATGATATTGCGCGCATGCAAGAGATTAAAGAAAGGTCATTGGTGTATGAAGGATTAAAGTATTATTTTTTAATCCGCTTTGCACAAAGACCAGGTGCTTTAAAAGATTTTGTAAACAATGTCTTGGGGCCCGAGGACGACATTACTAGGTTTGAATACATTCAAAAACACAACAAGGAAACAGGCCCCGCATTGGTGGGATTGGAACTAAAAAATAAAGAGGATTACCAAGTGCTTATTGCACAAATGAATCGGTATCAAATCAACTACAACGAAATAAACAAGGACGACAATATATATGGCTATTTAATATAGTCATGGTGAAAAAAATTTAGGTGTATGCAAGTATTAAAATTTGGAGGAAGTTCAGTAGGAAGTGCCGAAGCCATTGTAAAAGTGGTTGACATCGTAACTGCAGCCCTAAAAAAAGAACCTACCATTGTGGTTGTGTCGGCTATGAGTGGCGTAACGGATCAATTGTTGTTATTGGCACAAAGTGCCTCTCAAGGCAATGAAGCGTATAAAACCATTATTCAACATATTGAACAAAAGCATTTGGACGTTGTTCGTACTTTGTTGCCAATTCAGTCACAAGCAGCAACTTTAAGTTTGGTAAAACAAACCTTAAATGAATTGGAATCCAATTGTGAGGGACTGTATTTGTTAAAGGAATTGTCTGCGCGGATGCAGGATAAAATAGTAAGTTATGGGGAAATACTTGCCTCTAAAATTATAGCAGCTACGTTTATTTCTAAAGGAATTCAACTTCAATGGGTGGATGCAAGGGAGCTGATAAAAACCAATGCACAATTTTTAAATGCGTTGGTAGACAAGGATAAAACGAACAAAAACATTCAATCTTATTTTGCCCATTCCCAAAACAATACTTTTGATGTCTACATTTTACCCGGATTTATTGCAGCCGATGACGAGGGAAACACAACCACACTAGGCCGTGGTGGTTCGGACTATACCGGTGCTTTGTTGGCGGCAGCTGTAAAAGCAACGGCCTTAGAAATTTGGACGGATGTAAGTGGGATGATGACAGCCGATCCTCGGTTGGTCCACAATGCAAAAGAAATTCCTCAAATTTCCTATCAGGAAGCAATGGAATTATCTCATTTTGGCGCAAAAGTGATTTATCCCCCTACGATCCAGCCAGTAATGCATCAAAACATTCCGTTATGGATTAAAAATACATTTGCACCTGAGCACCCTGGTACATTCATTAAAAACGAATCCTTACAAGATGCAAATTTTATCAGGGGCATATCAAGTATCAAAGACATATGTTTGGTAAGTTTGGAAGGAAGTGGCATGGTGGGTATTCCCGGTTTTTCTAAAAGATTGTTTGAAGCACTTGCTAAAAAGCAAATCAATATTATTTTAATTACACAAAGTTCATCTGAGCATGCTATTTGTGTAGGCATCAATGCCAATGATGCTTTTCAAGCCAAGCTAGCAGTGGATGCCGAGTTTGAACAGGAAATCAATACCCTTAAAGTAGATCCGCTGATTGTTGAAAAAGAGGTGGCCATCATTGCTTTGGTGGGAGAACAAATGAAAAACCATCCAGGTGTGAGTGGTAAAATGTTTGGGGTATTGGGACGCAATGGCATCAATGTGCGCGCGATAGCACAAGGGTCATCGGAAAAAAACATTACAGCAGTCATTGCCAATAGTGATGTGAAAAAAGCCATCAACGTATTGCATGAGGAATTTTTTGAAACTTCTTATAAACAAGTAAATGTTTATGTAGCCGGTGCTGGCAATGTGGGCAGTAAATTAATTGATCAAATAAACAAACAAATAGCGTACTTAAAAAAGTCCTTGCGATTACAAATAAATATTGTTGGCATTGCCAATAGCAAAAGGCAATTGGTAAATGTGGAAGGCATTGAGTTAAATGATTGGAAACAACAACTGGCCCATGCCTCGGAGGGCAATATTCATGATTATATCAAGGCCATTACAGCTAATAATTTGCGCAATTCCATTTTTGTCGACGTAACGCCCCATGAAACGGTCGCCAATACCTATGTTCAATTATTAGAAAAAGCAGTATCCATTGTGGCTTGTAATAAAATTGCCTGCTCCGCTCCTTATGAAAGCTATCAAAAATTAAAAAATTTAGCACGTACGTACAATGCTTCCTTTTTATTTGAAACCAATGTAGGGGCAAGTTTACCCATTATTGGCACACTGAATGATTTAATGCGCAGTGGCGATCGTATTCATAAAATAGAAGCAGTATTATCGGGGACTTTAAATTTTGTATTCAATCAATACACAGGTGGGCAAGATGGAAAAACCTTTGCATCTGTGGTTCAACAAGCACAAGCCGAGGGCTATACCGAGCCAGACCCAAGACTCGATTTAGGAGGCACTGATGTGATGCGTAAAATTATGATCTTGGCACGTGAAGCGGGCACAAAACTTGAAATGAGTGATATTGTGAATGAAGGATTTTTACCAGCAAGTTGTTTTGATGGATCTGTTGAAGATTTTTATGCTGAAATGGAAAAGCAGGAAACCCATTTTAAAAAATTGTATGATGCTGCAGCAGCCAATGGTTGTAAATTAAAGTTTGTAGCCAAATTTGAAAAGGAGGAGGATGATACGTTTACGGCGAAAGTTGGGTTGCAACCTATTGCGCCTAGTTCGGATTTTTATCATTTATATGGTAAAGATAATTTAGTCTTGTTTTATACCATGCGTTATCCTGAATTGCCCATGGTCATTAAGGGAGCAGGAGCAGGAGCCGATGTAACTGCATCAGGTGTGTTCGCAGATATTATCAGAGCAGCAAGGGTCTCCTAAAATAAGTAGGCAATTTATAAACGCTTCAAAAAGTCTTTATTATCATGACAACAATGGTTCCGATCAATCAATGGATAAAAATAAAAGCCCCTGCTACTGTAGCCAATATGGTATGCGGCTTTGATATTTTGGGCTTTGCGGTGGATAATCCATATGATGAAATGGAAATACGATTGGTGAATCGAAAAGAGAACCAATCGGCTAGTGATACTAATTCAGGTAAGGTTGACAAAGCAGCGATAACCATTATTAATATTGACGATTATCATTTACCGACCGATCCTGAAAAAAATGTTGCAGGCGCAGCATTGCTTGCCTTGATTGAAGAGTATGCTGGTGATTTTTCAAATTTAGCATTCGAAGTAAAAATAAATAAGCTTATTAAGCCAGGAAGTGGTGTGGGATCTAGTGCAGCAAGTAGTGCAGGCGCAGTGGTAGGCGCTAATTATTTATTGGGCAATCCATTTTCAAAAGACGATTTAGTACGCTTTGCCATGAATGGTGAAAAAGTAGCATCGGGTGTAAAGCATGCAGATAATATTGCGCCTTGTATTCATGGGGGCGTAACCCTTGTGCGATCCATTTTTCCTTTGGAAGTCATTGCGCTTCCTTCTCCTACTTTATTTGTAACCATTGTGCATCCGCAAATTGAAGTGCGTACTGCAGATGCGCGCAGTATCTTAAAACAAAATGTACAATTAAAAGATGCGATCAAGCAGTGGGGAAATATTGCAGGATTGGTTGCTGGTTTAATGAAAGCTGATTATGATTTAATTGGAAGAAGTTTAGAAGATGTAATTATAGAACCTGTGCGTTCTATTTTAATACCAGGTTTTGATGATTTAAAAAAAGCATGTAAGGCCGTTGGTGCATTGGGTGGTGGCATTTCCGGATCAGGTCCTTCTATTTTCTTTTTAAGTAAACAAAAAGAAACTGCTTTGGCAGTGGAGCAAGAAATGAAAAAATTATACGAAGGTTTAGGTTTAGCACACCATACTTATGTGACAAATATTAATCAAAACGGTGTAG
>Ga0114959_10001901_pt1 | contig 17740 bp, 13 predicted proteins | sample C_130625_EF_Meta_FD_87317 | JGI IMG/M metagenome (GOLD analysis project Ga0114959, IMG submission 87317) | Freshwater microbial communities from Lake Croche, Canada to study carbon cycling - C_130625_EF_MetaG | ecosystem: Environmental > Aquatic > Freshwater > Lake | place: Lake Croche, Canada...
TGAGCCGCCTCTGCCTCCAACAGCAGTATCCAATTACTTCGCTCGCTAACACTTCCTACCAGTTTAGATAAAGGGCTATTAACAGGCCGATCATGAACGTGCCCGAGAGATGCATCGATGGCAGGTTCAGTCTGGATTTCGAGTGGATGCGATCCGTTCGATGTGAGCGTGCCCGCCGTCAATTCGGAAGGTAAATCTTTAATTTCTACCGTCTGTCCTAGCGCCATGACGGTAATCCAATTGCACAGGTTTTCAAGCTGGCGCACATTGCCAGGTAAATCAAGCGATGATAAAAAATGCATTGCTTGATCTGACATACGCTTAGCTTCGACGCCCAACTGACGCGCACTTTGATTTAAAAAATAACGCACTAAAAGCGGAATATCTTCGCGACGTTCACGCAACGATGGCAACCGCAAACGAATGACATTCAGTCGATGATAGAGATCTTCGCGGAACAATCCATCGCGCACGCGTTGTTCGAGATTTTGATGGGTAGCAGCGATCACTCTGACATTCGCTTTAAGCGACTGATGACCACCTACCCGATAAAAATGTCCATCAGAGAGCACGCGCAATAAACGCGTTTGCAAATCGAATGGCATATCGCCAATCTCATCTAAAAATAATGTGCCGCCCTCGGCCTGTTCAAATCGTCCACGTCGCGTAGCCTGAGCTCCGGTAAATGCGCCGCGTTCATGACCAAATAATTCGGACTCCAGCAGATCTTTAGGTATCGCTGCAGTATTAAGTGCTATGAAAGGCTGTGTCGCCCGTGGGCTGTGTTTATGCAGCGCCCGCGCGACCAATTCTTTGCCGGTGCCGGATTCGCCAGTGATGAGTACCGTGACATTCGATTGCGATAATCTGCCTATGGCGCGAAACACATCTTGCATCGCTGCGGCCTGACCCAAGATTTCTGGCGTCTCAGCCGCTGTAGCCTCACCTGCTGATTCACGCAGGCTTTCTTCTAATGCACGACGAATCAGCTCAACTGCTTTATCAAGATCAAAGGGTTTGGCCAGATATTCAAAGGCCCCACCTTGAAAGGCTGACACGGCCGAATCCAGATCAGAGAACGCCGTCATCACAATCACCGGTAAGCCAGGGAAGCGCTCTTTGACGATCTGCAACAACTCCAGACCCGATTCACCGGGCATGCGTATATCTGAAACAAGAACTTGCGGCGTTCCAGAGTCGAGTGCGGCGACAACGTCTCGCACATTGGAAAAACTGCGGGTAGAAAGGTTCTCTCGCGCCAGTGCTTTTTCAAGCACCCAGCGTATTGATTCGTCGTCGTCAACTATCCAGATTGGTTTCATGTGCTTCGCCATGCGTCCAGCATAATCCATCGCCAGCACCATTTCAGTGCACCCACCGCCCCTGTTCGGCCACCTATTATCACCTGCGAATCAAACGCACAGAATCAGGGCAAGCCAATCAGAATACGAAAATCCGTACAACCGGGTCGGCTATCACATTCAATCACGCCGTTATGTTGCTGAACAAAGGTCTGGGCCAACGTCAGCCCCAATCCACTACCTCCGTCTCGGCCAGAGACGAGAGGATAAAAAATTCTATCCTTTAGCTCAGCCGGTATACCCGGGCCGTTGTCAATGATATGCAAGTCCAATGCCAGCCTGTATCGAACTTTTGCGATGGTAATCGAACGCCCTATCCGGCTGCGAAACACCAATTCGGCATCACCCTGACTCATTCTAGGGGCCAAGGCTTGTGCGGCGTTATGGGCAATATTAAGAACGGCTTGAATAAGTTGTTCTTTGTCTCCTCGAAAATCTGGCAAAGACAAATCGTAGTCACGAAAAATAGTTAGCCCCTGCGGAAACTCGGCCATGATCAAACTTCGAACCCGCTCGAAGACTTCATGAATATTCACATCACCCACAATCTGAGGGCGTCGGTGCGGAGCCAATAAACGATCAACTAATGTCTGCAAACGATCGGATTCTTTGATAATTACCTGTGTGTACTCGCGCAGATCACGTAGGTCATGTGACGGCAACTCTAGCTCCAGCAACTGTGCAGCGCCACGAATACCCCCGAGTGGATTTTTGATTTCGTGTGCAAGATTGCGTATGAGCTCCTTGTTCGCCTGTGTCTGATCGAGCAGGCGTTCTTCCCTATCCAACTTCATCTGCTGTACGTTTTCGCGCAGCTCAATCAACACAGGGTTGTTAACATCATCCAGAACGGTGATGATCAGATTGACCTGCAACGGTGGCCGACCTAAGCGTTCCAAGATGAGATCTTCACGTTTTTCGTCGAATTGATGCTGACGGGCTTGATCAAAAATGAGCGCCAACTTCTCGCCATTCAAAAACAAGTCGGAGAGCCGCTGCTGGTTGAGTACCTTAAACGAATTTTCCAACAAGCTTTCAGAAGCAGCGTTGGCATAGGTAATTCGCCCCTGCTGATCCAATACCAATACAGCAGAAGCTAACAGGTCAAGCCCGCCAAGCGAGGTCGAGAGAATATCCACAGTATTCCAAAAGAGAAGGGCCGCAGCGCGGCCCTAAGTATGGCAAAAGTGCTTAACAGCTATTTTAATTGACTGATCTCACGCCTGAGTGCCTCAAGGTTCTTCTCCGCCCTTTGCATCTCTTCTTTCATCATCGCTACGCGGTCCTGATACTTGGCATAGTTACGTTCATTGCCTTGCCGCTCGGGCTCACCATTTTGAAATTCTTTCTTTAATTCGGCAAGTTTGCCCTCTTCAGTCCTGACTTCATCGAGCAAAATCTGCATCCTGTCTTGGTCACGGCGTTTTTGTACCTGCGCTTCTATCTTAGGAAATGGTGACCCCAAACCCTCTAGCTTTGCTTGTGATGAGCTATTCGAGGTTGAGGGAATTGTAGAAATCGCCTCTAACTCTAACTTGCGGCAACCGCGGGTATCGCCCGTATTACGATATTCACGAGTGCCATTTGGTTGACTACACAGATAAACCCCCTGTGCTAAGGCTTGCGAGGTCATTGACGCGGCGAAAACTAAGGCAAAAACAATCGAGCTTTTCATAAGCAGCACCAAGAAATGGTCACAGAAAGTAAGTGATGTTTTTATAGCAGAAAGTCACTCTATATTTTTGTCAAATATACAACATTTTATCGAAAAAAAGGGTGGCTTGGCCACCCTTTCGATTACAGCATACCTAGTTCGATTTATAGCGAGTAGTACATATCGAACTCAACAGGATGTGTCGTCATGCGGAAACGTGTGACTTCCTGCATCTTCAACTCAATGTAGGCATCCAACATCGTGTCGCTAAACACACCACCACGGGTCAAGAACTCGCGATCCTTGTCCAGATACTCGAGCGCCTGGTCAAGTGAAGAACAAACGGTTGGGATTTTTGCGTCTTCTTCAGGTGGCAAGTGGTACAGATCTTTCGATGCCGCTTCGCCAGGATGAATCTTGTTCTGAACGCCGTCCAGACCAGCCATAAGCAGTGCTGAAAAGCACAGGTAAGGATTGGCTGAAGGATCTGGGAAACGCGTTTCGATACGACGGCCTTTAGGATTCGGTACGTGTGGAATACGAATCGAAGCCGAACGGTTACGCGACGAATAAGCTAGTTTCACCGGAGCTTCAAAGCCTGGAACCAAACGCTTGTACGAGTTAGTACCTGGGTTAGTGATCGCATTCAAAGCACGTGCATGCTTGATGATGCCACCGATGTAGTACAGAGCAAAATCAGACAAACCAGCATAGCCGTCCCCCGCGAACAAGTTCTTGCCATCTTTCCAAACCGACTGGTGAACGTGCATACCAGAACCGTTATCACCCACGATAGGCTTAGGCATGAAGGTCGCTGTTTTGCCGTAGGTGTGTGCAACATTCCAAACGACATACTTCAGAACCTGAGTCCAGTCAGCACGTTGTACTAGGGTTGAGAACTTGGTACCGATTTCGTTTTGACCAGCGCCAGCCACTTCGTGGTGGTGAACTTCAACTGGGATACCGAGCGATTCAAGAATCAGACACATTTCCGAGCGCATGTCTTGGAAGCTATCGACTGGTGGCACTGGGAAGTAGCCGCCCTTAACTGATGGACGATGGGCGCTGTTGCCGCCTTCAATTTTCTCGCCTGTGCTCCAAGATGCTTCTTCAGAATCGATCTTTACAAAGCAACCCGACATATCGACGCTCCAACGAACGCTATCGAAAATGAAGAATTCAGGTTCTGGGCCAAAGTAAGCAGCGTCGCCAATGCCAGAAGATTTCAGATACGCCTCAGCGCGCTTAGCGATGGAACGTGGATCGCGATCGTAACCTTTACCATCACTTGGCTCGATCACGTCGCACTGCAAGAACATGGTGGTCTCTTCCATGAATGGATCGAGCGAAGCGGTATTCGGATCAGGCATTAGCAACATATCTGAAGCTTCAATACCTTTCCAACCAGCGATAGATGAACCATCAAAAGCATGACCCGTCTCGAACTTGTCCATGTCGAAATGCGATACCGGCACGCTGACGTGCTGCTCTTTACCCTTGGTGTCCGTAAAACGAAAATCAACAAACTTGACCTCGTTCTCTTTGACCATCTTCAATACATCTGCAGCCGTCTTTGACATGCGAATCTCCTAAAAATATTTCCTAAAACTGGGGTAGTCATTAAACTGGGACGAACAATTGCCAACTTGAAATCTGACCGATGGGAATCGTTTTTACGACCGGAACTCGAGGCGGGATGATAGCAGGTTCCATGCCATTAACAAGGCTGAGAAGCCTAATGCTAAGCTAAAAGAGGTCAGCAAAATTTCCCCTAATTAACCAATGACTTCTGAGGATTTATCCGTTCTGCTTTAGTCAAATTAAAATATCTCACAAAACATTGAGCGCACTATTTTGGTGATTTCCCTGCTTAATGCGTCACCGTGGTGCGCCCTGAAGCAAGATCACGGCCGTGTTAAGCCATGCCGTGGACACCCTGCTTAGCCCAAATCATCTGAAGCCAAGTCATTTAGAAGCTCTACGTTCAAGAGGCTTTTTCTGTAGCGCTACCCTCTACTCCTTGCTGCATCCAAAGAATTCGTTTCCGAACAAAATTAATATGACTACGCAACTCGTAGAGCTCTTCGGCGAATGACAAAGGGATGGTGAGTTGATTTACACGTTGCTCGATCTCATTCAAACGCAGTAGTTGTTGATTGCAGACATCGCACTTCTCCGCGTCACCAGCCTCTTCAACGGCGATTTCAACGCTACGCAATTGACCGTACCAACGATAGATGCGCGATCGCACCTTCCATACATATAAAGGCGGCACCACTCTGGACAAGGGCAGCAGCAGCGCTCCCAACGCCACCATCACTAACCACATACGCTCAAAGAAATTCGCCAGCCAAAAGGGTAAGTATCGATTCAACAGCGGTGGGCCATTCTTGAAAAATTTTTCTGCTGAGGGCGCTAAAGGAATCTCGGTGAAATGAGCATTCGGAAAATCACCGCGTCGTTGAAACCAGCCCGGCGCCCCATGAATCTCGGCTGACGCTTGAACGAACAAATCGATAAGTGCTGGATGCAGATCTTCTCGAGCTACCAAAGTGGCCGTAGGTGCAATCAGCTGAATATCATGCGCAGGCTGGTTACGACCCAAATTGATAATGCCTTTGGGAAGAGTCACGTTCGAAAGAAATGGGAAACGTCGTGCATACGCCTCTGCCTGAGAAAAATTAAATAGTCGTATACCCGGCGTTTGCAAAAGCATTTGTATTAGCAGCCCTTCAGCGGCCGAACTAAACACCATGCCATCGATCTGTCCAGACAATAAAGCCACTGTGGCCGTGGTGTTCTCCAAGTCACTTAAAGCGAGTTGAGATGGATCAACTCCGTTAGCAACTAATAGCTTTCCAAATAGCTGGGGGACGCCCGTACCCGAAGGTCCGACATTTATTTTTAATTTGCGAAATTGCCTCAGGTGATCAAGCTTGGTGTCTGATCGATAGAAAAGCCACACCGGCTCAACAAACAGACTCCCCAGAGAAATCAGACCAATTTTTTCTGCCTGTACTAAATCCGTGGAGCCACTTTGAACAAAAGCAATGTCGATACCCGAATCAGGATCTTTTAAGCGATCCAAATTTTCATACGAGCCTTCGGATCGAATGACCTTTACTTGTATGCCCTCTCTGGCCAAAACCGAAGCGTAGCGTTTCGCAAGGTTTTCATAAGCACTACTCTCCTGCCCGGCTGACAGGGTAACCATCTTGGGAGGTGAAGGATCAATGATTCGGTAGGCGACTACGCCGGCGAGAATAACTAATAACAGCGGCGGACCGAAAGTAATGATTAGGTCGCGTAGCGAAAGTGTCGTAAATCTAAGAAATTTTGGCATAGTTCTAAGGAAAGTTATTTTCCTAGAACCATGCCAAATGTTGGATAGATATGCAAGTCTTACGGGTAACTAAACCATATAATTTCAAGCAGCGTTTCTACATGAAAACCTGTTTAAAAAAATTGAATTAATTCAATCTTCGTCATCAAACATGATTAGCATTGGGGTACGAGATTTACTTGCTTGCTCCGATAAAAAAATAGTAGCTAATCCAAACCAAGCTTCGTTAGGAATAACACGCTCTGCAAGCTTAACTAATTCTTCCTCTCGACTTAAGCGCTGACAAAAATTCAAACAACACTGTTCTAGCGAAGCGCATAACTCCTCTATCATAGCCGCCCCCTTTGTCAGAGCCAATTGTAATCTTTGCTGCAATGACTTAACCAAAGTAACACTAGCAGCGTTCAGTTTTTCTAACTCATCGAGTAAAGCATCTGCCTCATGAGTACATTTTCTTAAAACAGGTATCAGAAATACTGCCATTCGCCGCCGCTGACAATATTGCTCAAATTGTGAAATTCTTTTCACCAGCTGTTCAGAATCAACCCCACCCGCGGCGCGAAAATTGCGAATGCTATTACGTATATATTTCTGAAGCGAAGAAAAAGTCCATCGTGCTTTTTTTTGCTCTAACTCAAGCGCAACAATTGAATAAGTGACTGTAAGCATGTACCGCCTCCGAAAAGCTAACAAGATCTGCTACATGACCGAGGCTCACATGAACACTGGTGTATTTCATTCATTGCGGACTACACCTCGGACAGACGTAGTGTAATTACCAAGTTGCCGAATCTGATTGAGATGCCTCAAAGGCATAATTTGTTTCTTATAACTCTCTATGGATAAAAAGCTGAGACCATCATCGCTGCACAAAGGAACGAGGATGGTCTCTGGAGGAAGATCGGTATTAGCCGACTTTTATCGCGTGTTCACGCGTAGCGTGGAATGTGACTCCAGGCCAGCGTTCTTGGGTGAGTTTCAGATTGACACCTGAACTAGCTAAATAGGCCAGATTACCCGCTGCATCATGAGCGAGATTGGCACCAGCCGACGATTTTTCGAAATCCGCAAACATACGTTTGTCATCACACGATACCCAGCGCGCACTGTTAATGCTCGTGCCCTCGAACACGGCATCGACACCGTATTCATTCATCAACCGGCTGGCCACGACTTCAAACTGCAAAACACCCACAGCACCTAAAATCAATTCACCACCGTGCATAGGTTTAAAAACCTGTACCGCACCCTCTTCGCCTAGTTGCTGCAAGCCTTTGTGAAGCTGTTTGATTTTGAGTGGGTTACGAATGCGGACTGAACGAAAAAAATCCGGAGCAAAATAAGGAATGCCGGTGAACTGCAGTGGCTCACCCTCAGAAAAGCTATCGCCAATTTGCATGTTGCCGTGATTCGGCAAACCGATGATATCGCCCGCATACGCTTCTTCAACTTGCTCGCGCGAAGATGCCATGAACGTCACAACAGAGGACACCTTAATTTCCCGATCAAGCCGCAAGTGACGAATTTTCATACCGCGCTCGAAATGCCCTGAGCAAACACGCAGGAATGCAATACGGTCGCGATGCGCGGGATCCATATTCGCCTGAATCTTAAAGACAAAACCTGAGAAAGGTTGCTCATCCGGCCGCACATTACGCAAGGTGGCATCGCGCTCTTTGGGTGGCTGCGCCCAATCGAGCAAGGCATTCAAAATCTCGCGCACACCAAAGTTATTAATCGCTGAACCAAAAAATACCGGCGTTTGTTTTCCACTCAGAAAAGCCTCGAGATCGAAAGGATGGGAAGCTCCGTGAACCAGCTCCACTTCCATTTTCAATTGCTCGATTTCCATTGGAAACATCTCCGCCAGACGCGGGTTATCTAAACCTTTGAGGACTTCAAACTCTTGATCGGCTTTCTCACTGCCCGGCGTGAACAACATAATTTCGTCGCGCATTAAATGATATACACCACGAAATGACTTACCCATTCCTATCGGCCAAGTCACGGGTGCGCATTGAATTTCTAATACCGACTCGAGTTCATCAAGAAGTTCGAGTGGATCACGTGTCTCGCGATCCATCTTATTCATGAAGGTAATGATGGGGGTATTACGCATACGACAGACGTTCAATAATTTGATCGTCTGTGCTTCCACACCCTTAGCCGCGTCAATCACCATCAGTGCCGAATCGACTGCGGTAAGTACACGGTAGGTATCCTCAGAAAAATCTTGGTGGCCGGGCGTGTCAAGTAAGTTAACAACATGATCGCGGTACTCGAACTGCATGACCGAACTTGCGACAGAAATACCGCGCTGCTTTTCGATTTCCATCCAGTCAGAGGTCGCATGACGGCCACTCTTACGCGCCTTAACCGTACCAGCGAGTTGAATAGCGCCCGAAAAAAGCAGCAGTTTCTCGGTCAGAGTAGTCTTACCAGCATCCGGATGAGAAATAATACCGAACGTCCGCCGACGCGCTACTTCGTGCGCGATCTGTTCACGAGATACCGAGGCCGGCGACTTTGCGTCCTGTGCCTGATGATCATCGTCTAATTGAAGTTTGCCTGAGTCCGTCATTGCATTCGGGGAAAAAGTCCAAGAGTCTAGCCAGTTTGGTTAACCAAGTCTAATACTCATCGTGTTTTGCCAAAAAAGCACGGCGCAAAACGCAAGTCTAGCGATCGCCATCAAGCATCAGCCTACCAAAGCTTCAGCTAGTTCTAACAGGCGCTACCTATTTCGACCAAGATTGGTGATCTAAATACGAAGCAGCCTTCGCCCCCAATAGGCGAAGGCATGAATCACATAGTCTCAACGCCCTCAGGAACAGCTATCCCCATGCCACTACTCAACTTTACGACCATCAATTCAAAACCAACCATGTCTGAATCCGTCTTCCGACATTGCATACCTGACTTTGTAGCAACTGCGCTGGATGATCTGTATGGCAATCTACACTCTTCTCTCGCCACACTAAATTTAATTAATCTTGGCGACACCAGCACATATGTAAGATGGGCGGACGAAGGCAGTTTAAAAAATCCTGAATCAATTTTTTTGTTTCAAAAGCTAGGGAAATCTCTGCGTGTCATGAATGAAGGAATGCGACTGAACAAAAGCGAAGTCGACCATTTTTGCGAATACGTTTTTACAAACGATGAAAAAATAAATCGTATCGATTTTCATGCTGTCGTTCCACCTCAACAACGCCTATCTCGATCTAACCTTCGCTGGGTATGTAGCGAAGATATCGTCATTACTCTGCCCATGGATGAACAAAATTATTTGAATCAGCTTGGTAAAGCCACGCGTAAATCGATAAAAAAACATCTCAATCGTGCCCAACGTGAATTACCTAATTTTAATCACAGTATCCATGCTGGGAATCAAGTCAGCGAAGAAGTCTTACTGAAGATCGTTAGATTCAATCATTCGCGCATGGCCGGCAAAGAAAAACTCTCAGCTCTCGATACACAAACGACTAAGCAACTACTCGGCATCATCCGGTCGCATGGCGTAGTCGGACTCATTAGTTCAGATAAAGGTTTAGGTGCTGGTACCATGGCATGTCGATTCAATGATGATGTGTTTTCACTGATCACAGCGCATGACCCTGCCTACGACTCGCTCGGCTTCGGCACTTTGAGTCGGCACTTGATGATCATTCATTCAATACAGACAGGTGCGAAACGATTTCATCTGCTGGGAGGCAATATGAGCAGTAAGCGGCCAGCGCTCGGAGTACGCGAGAAGCTAGATCACTTAACCGTGTATCGAAGCCCCGTAAATATGCTGCGCGATCCCAAGATCACTCTGCAGTTGGCGACAAACGCGGCCAAATATCACGTTCATCGTTGGCTGGAAGATCAATCAGCCAACTCTGCAAGCTCAAGCGCAGGGCGCTTTATTCATGCACTACGCTATTCCATCAGATCATGGCGTCGCTGGAGTAGCCTGAGCAAAACTGCAGCACTAACTCGCAGTAGTCAGCCCTGAAGCTACAAGCAAGCTACAACGTAATTTTTCAACCAGCAGCGTGTCAGTACTACCGCGCCACCAACGTAATGCAACAGGTTTTTGCCTAGAATGCCCAACAATGACTAAGTCGACTTGCAAATCGTGGGCAAGTTCTTCGATTACGCTCACCGGCTCCCCCACCACCAGATGAGGTGCCACATTCAAGCCTCCTTCTGTCAGCATGGCTGCACCTGCATCTAATTCCCTTTTCATTTTTTCTTTTTCTACGGCGAGCCCCTCTTCGACACTTAGAACCGCTGCCGCAGCGAATTCCCCAACCAACAGGTAGGGCGGTGGACTCACTACGGCCAAAAGATGGACAGTCGCCGTTTTAGGTAGCGTGATTCGAAGACATTCTTGCAAGGCGACACGGCTTTCGGGAGACCCGTTGTAAGCCACCAAGATAGTTTGGTACATGCGCTCCTCCAGTTAAGATACCGAGATCGGACATTCTGCGTTCTGCAATCATTGAGGAGAAACTACACCAAGACCGCGTCAACGGCAACGCAGACCATCACACAAATTTCCGGTGGACAGTTATGTGGATAAAGCAGCAATACCTTGCTTAACTGACTGATTTATATTGATTTTTATGAACTTGATCCAGCTCAGGAGTAAGGACTAACAGAGGCAAAAAAAACCCGACCAAGCATATGCCAGATCGGGTTAAATCCATCCTTTTGGAAGGCTGGAGGAGACAATACAAACTTTAGCAACTGCCCACTGTCATGTCTGCTTTTCGTTTGTGATGCCTGATATAGGCTTTATTTATGATTGCCCCGAGGAACCTAAATAAACCGAAGATCATATGCAGCTGACTCTTGTCGCGAAATTCAGTTTGCTGACCCAAAAAAATAAACCCGTCATGCTTACACATGACGGGTCCATGTCTCCTCTCGCTCTTCCGGCGATAGATTTTTGTTACTTCGCGTTGCATTTTGCATTCGAAAACCAAGAAAGTCATCATGCAACGCAGCATACAAAAAAGACATCGCCCCAATCGTGGAGAGACACGTACTTTTTATAAAATTTGACAGTTTTTAGACTGCACAAAGAAATGATGAACTTACTTGAGAATGATCGAACTCAGCATTAGTTCGCACTAAAGAATAACGGTTGCCACTTGAAAAGCCGGCAACCGTCATTGGTGCAATCTACAGATTGATAACACAGCTGCAATCTATAGATCGTCGTCTACTTTTCTAGGTCTTCCATCCACTTCACTAATTCGCATACGTTTACGTCGATCGCCCATCAACTCACGCAGTTCACGAATACTCAAATCAGTCACTTCGTGCATACGAATCAACAACGAAGCGCCAACTGGTAAAGTACGATGACGAATTTTACTGATGACTGGAGGACGCACTTCCAGCGCACGCGATAACGCAGCATCATTTTTCAGATTCAATTTCTGGATTAAAGCATCCAGCAAACGATTCGGATCGTAGCCATCCTGCGAAACCAAAGGATGTTTGTCCATGGTGTATCTCCCCTTGGGATTTTATTAGGTGACAAACGGCCTGAAATAGACCGACTTGCCCGAGAGCAATTACTCGAATGTTAATTTATATGTCATCGGTGCAACATTTTCAAGTGCTTGATTGAAAATAAACCGTTAATGATGCATTTTTGCGAAAGCAACGTATCTTTAAAACAACTAATAAAATAAAAAATTGCTAAAAAATCGTTTTAAATCAATAGTTTGTAAATTTGTTTATAAAAAAATAATATTGACATTCTTTCCAATCATCAAAGAACGTACACATTGCCTAAAAAGCTATAGTTGTTTGACGTGAAAATATCGTACTGAAAGTCGCTTATGAAGACAGTGTCAGTCTAATCAAGGACTTGCAAGAATCGATCGAGGCATAAATTGAAATAGAAAAAACTTTCAATCACATACTTCAGCTGATTCACAAGTGATTCAATTAAAAAAACTGCATGCAAGATAGAAGTTTTTACGAAGAAATAAGGAGAAGCTGATTATGATTAATTTTTATGGCGATCCAGCTCAGCTTTGCGACGTGGGTTCACGTTAATCAGAGCTAGCTCTGAACATTTGTTAAAAAACGTATCGCTTTAATTTATTCAGTGCTTACCTAGCGAGCCGCAATCATAAGTAAAAATACTATTAACTGCTTATCTACTCCAAACAAGCAAATTTTACTTACTGCCCGCTTTTGCCTCGTCATACAGACGCTTGCCATCGAACCCTTTAGAGTTCATGTCTTTAATCCATTCCTCTGCAACACCCGCTGTTGCTGCCTCCCAGCGCTTTAGCTCGGCTGCTGGCAACGTGTAAAACGTGTTTTTTCTAGCTTCAGCCGATTTTTTTCCCGGCAAAGCATCATCAACAAATACCTTACCTACCCAAGCCGATTGGTCAGGGCCACTGTTGGCATCAATAATTTTTTTAAGATCGGATGGTAGTGAATCGTATTTCGCAGGATTCATTGCAAATAAAAATACCGTATTCGACATTTGTGGTTCGCCAGGGGCTGCCTCTGTATGAAATTTAGTGACCTCATCAAATTTCACTGCAGGCACTACCTCCCAAGGAATCAGCACGCCGTCAATAACCCCCTTTGACAGTGCCTCCGCTGCCTGCGGCAACGGCATGGGAACCGGAGTCGCACCTAACGCCGCAAGCATCTTGGAGCCTTGACGAGTCGGCGCACGCAACTTCAATCCCTTGAAATCTTCCAGAGTTTTAATCTGCTTTTTAGTGGTGTGTATTAGCGAACCATCATGCACATGAAACAAAATAGGTTTTACCCCCTTAAATTCTGCAGTCGCATTGCGGGTAGCGTAATGCCACAGACCGCGACTGGCGCGCTCAGAATCCTGAACCATGAAAGGTAATTCAAACGCCTCTATCACTGGAAAACGGCCAGCTTGATAACTGGGTACCGTCCAAACCATATCCACCACACCATCTTTGACTTGATCGTATAGCTGCTGCGGTGCCCCACCCATCTGCATGGCGGGATAAATCTGGCACTTCAATCGACCCGCCGATTCTTTGGCTATCTTGTCGCACCACGGCACAATAAAATTTCTATGCGCTGTTGAAGCCGGCGGCAAAAAATGATGTACCTTAAGCGTCACCGTCTGCGCAAAGGCAAAACTCGCAAAACCGGACAAAGCGAGTGACAGAAGTAATCGATGTAATGATTTTTTCATGATCAGATCAAAAGAAAAATTTATGCGCCAAAGGTATGCACCAGATATAGCGAGATGGCGGGGAAAAATACCAGCGCGACAGTACGAATTAAGTCGGAAAGCAGAAAAGGCAGTACACCCTTAAAAGTCTCCATCACCGGCACATCTTTAGCGAGTCGGTTAATAATGTAGATATTCATGCCAACCGGTGGATGCACCAGCCCTATCTCAACCACCATTAACGCCAAAATGCCAAACCAAACCGATTTGTCGGCTACCGTCATACCCCAAAAATCCAGACCCATAACGATAGGATAAAAAATAGGAATCGTTAGCAAAATCATCGCTAACGAATCCATCACACATCCAAGGAAAATATAAATTAACAAAATTGCGAAGATCACAGAAAGCGGCGGCCAACCACTACCCTGCACCCAGGTTGCCAGTTCAGTCGGCATCTGTGTTATCGCCAACCCTGCATTCAGCATATCCGCGCCGAGTAGCACGAGAAAAATCATCGCTGTCGCTTGCGCCGTACCAGTGATACTTTTGACGATGCCCTCCAGTCGCATACCGCCTACAATCGCCAGCAAACCGCAGGCAAACACACCAATCGATGCCGCCTCAGTCGGATTCGCCCAACCGTCATAAATACCCACAATCACAACCAAAAAGACCAGCATGATAGGTATGACACCTACCAGTGATCGCAGCGCTGCCGCAGTAGGTACGCGTTCTCCAGCTGGACCCGCCTCTGGCTTAATAGCCACCACGATACGAATCACCAGCATATAACCCAGCATCGCTAGCAAACCGGGAATAATCGCTGCCATAAACAACTTACCAATCGACTCTTGTGTCAGCACCGCATAAATCACCAAGGGCACAGAAGGTGGAATCATGATGCCTAGCGTTCCGCCAGCTGCGAGCGCACCGGTAGCTAGTGATCCAGCATAGTTATAACGACGCAGCTCGGGCAGAGCCACTTGCCCCATCGTCGCAGCAGTTGCCAGTGACGATCCGCAAATTGCACCAAACGCAGCACACGCACCCACTGCCGCCATCGCAACACCGCCACGCAGATGACCCACAAAATTATTCACACATTTAAATAAGGCGCGCGACAAACCGCCGTGCGTCGCAAACTGCCCCATCAACATAAACAGAGGAATAACGGCCAGGTCGTAATTTGAAAAACGTGAATACGCGAGATTTTTTAAAGCGTTCAGTAAAGGCAGCCAGGCATAATCATTCATGACCACAAACCCGGCAGCACCCACCAAAAACATACCAATACCAATATGTACTCGCAAAGCTAACAGCACCATCAGCACCGCAAACATAATCAAACCAATCGTCATACCACTCATGCTGATTCTCCCGCTGATACTAACTGCCAGTGCGTGATCGCATTATACAAACCAGCAACAGCGAGCAATATAAAACTAGGTACGATAGCAGCGACAACAATCCATACCGGCCATGCAAGAATCATCGATGTCTCGCCAGCCTCTTTTATCGATACAGCAGAAACAGCCGTGCGCCAAGCAATGAGTGCTGCAACAACGGCTAACAATAAATGCGAAATTGCATCCAGCATTTCACGAGTTTTAGGCGATACCGAAGCAGTAAAAAAATCGACCCGCAAATGATGACGCTCCATCTCGCAGTAAGCGAGCATGGCAGCGGAAGCAATCGCTGTTCCCATTTGCATAACTTCGATATCACCTGGCACAGGAATCGAAACCAGTTTGCGGCCAACAATAGAAATCAATGACATCACGACTAAAGCGATGAACCCCATCCCACCGATCAGCGCGAACATACGCGTTAATTCGTAAAGTTTTTCACCTAGCGGACCACGTGTGAACTCCGCCTCCGTATCCAGAATGCCCGGCTCATGCATCTCTTCTCCCTTTTGTGCGGGCTTTGCCCGTCTCGTATTCAGTTTGTTTTCAGGTTCAATAAATGCGCTTCAATACACGCGCCTAAATTTCACACAATGAAGTTTGTAATAGTCCCAGTACTCGCAATGATAACTGCTTCGCACCTTAATTGAGTAATTCTTCAATTACGATGTAACGAAGGGAGTACTCGTCCACTCACCTTTCCAAATCCACAACGATAGTGTGCTCCAACACAAGCACCACGCAAAGTCACCACATCACCATCTTCAAGAAAACTGCGCTTTGTCTCACCATCACTCAGCGTAACAGGTCGCTGTCCATTCCAACTCAGCTCCAGCAAACTCCCGAATGAATCCGGTTGCGTGCCACTGATGGTGCCAGAGGCCATGAGATCACCAACACGAACGTTGCAGCCTGAAATAGTGTGATGAGCGAGTTGCTGTGCCATGCTCCAATACATAGCGCGATAGTTTGTACTGCATATCGTGGTTGGGATTTCGCACTCAGCAGCCTGCAGTTCGACAGCAAGTTGAATATCAAAACTATGATCGCCCGTCTGACGAAGATAAGGTAAAGGTTCAGGCTCTTGCTTTGGCCCAGGCACACGAAAGGGTTCCAAAGCCTCCATCGTCACTACCCACGGCGAAATCGAGGTAGCAAAGGTCTTGGCATTAAATGGTCCTAGCGGCACGTATTCCCACTGTTGAATATCGCGTGCACTCCAGTCATTCAAAAGCACCATACCAAACATCAACTCTTCAGCATCATTCACACTCACCGATTCACCCAGCGCTGTATTCGATCCCACAATAAATGCCGTCTCTAATTCGAAATCTAATTTTCCGCAGGCTGAAAAAAGCGGTTGCTCTGCTGAAGGCGGCTTAACTTGCCCCATAGGCCGGCGTATATCCGTACCGCTTACCACTATCGAACTAGCGCGGCCGTTATAACCGACAGGCAGATGCAGCCAGTTAGGAAGTAAGGCGTTCGCTGGATCACGAAACATCGAACCCACATTCGTTGCGTGCTCTTTGGAAGAATAAAAATCGGTATACCCAGAGACCGTTATGGGCAGATGCATGATAGCTTCATGCATAGGAATTAATGCACTTGCCCGCAATTGCACATCATCGCGCAAGCGCGGATGATCGCTACGAAGTAGCAAACTGATATGTGAGCGTGTAGAACGCCAAACAAGCCGTCCCAATGCAATGAAATCGTTTAATGCAGGTTTATTAAAGACTGATTGACTGCAAGGGGTTAGTAAACCTATTTTTTCCAGCGCAGCCAAATCAAGCACCCACTCTCCAATCGCAACTCCTACTCGTAACTCAGGTGATTGCCGCGTACTGAAGATGCCGAAGGGTAGATTCTGGATAGGAAAATCGGATGAAGGGTCAACCGGTATAAACGATTTCAACGTAGGTGTGTTTGGATGCATAAATACTAGTTATTGAAGTATTTTTTAAAGTCCTGCCAACAATCAATGTAATTACTTTGCAATTGAGGTGATTGCATAGCAAGCTTGGTTGGACGAATAGGCAAACGCGTTTCAAACATAAAAGCTAGCGTCGCTTCAATTTTTTGTGGATGCAGTTCAGCGTTGCTAGCTTTTTCAAAACTGGCGACATCAGGCCCGTGAGCCGACATACAATTGTGTAGGCTGCCGCCTCCCGGCAAAAAACCATCTGATTTAGCATCGTACTGACCACGTACCAGGCCCATGTATTCACTCATCACATTACGATGGAACCATGGAGGCCTAAAGGTGTTTTCTGCCACCATCCAACGCGGCGGGAAAATCACAAAATCAAGATTCGCTGTTCCCGGTAGGCCTGAGGGTGAAGTCAGCACGGTAAAAATAGAAGGATCTGCATGATCAAAGCTGACTGAATTCATCACATTGAAATGCGCCAAGTCATATTTGTAAGGCGCGTAATTGCCATGCCATGCCACAACATCCAAAGGCGAATGACTAATAGATGCAGCCCACAACTTTCCTGAAAATTTAGCCAACAGTTCAAACTCGCCTTGTTTGTCTTCAAAAGCCGCGACAGGTATCAAAAAATCGCGCGGATTCGCTAGTCCATTTGCACCGATTGGACCTAAATCCGGTAAACGCAACAACGCACCATAGTTTTCACAGAGATACCCTCTCGCAGCATCTTCTTTTAAATCCACTGCAAAGCGCACTCCTCGTGGAACAACAGCAATCTCGCCAGGCTTTACATCGATCAAACCAAACTCAGTACGTAAACATAACTCACCTGATTGAGGCACGATGAGTAA
>Ga0114959_10001903_pt1 | contig 17737 bp, 22 predicted proteins | sample C_130625_EF_Meta_FD_87317 | JGI IMG/M metagenome (GOLD analysis project Ga0114959, IMG submission 87317) | Freshwater microbial communities from Lake Croche, Canada to study carbon cycling - C_130625_EF_MetaG | ecosystem: Environmental > Aquatic > Freshwater > Lake | place: Lake Croche, Canada...
CAGCAGTAGACAATTTAATTAATGGTGCTCCAGGTACGCTGGATACCCTTAAAGAATTAGCAGATGCAATAAATTCAGATGCATTATTTTCTACAACAATTGCTAATACCTTAGCAACTAAAGCCCCAATTGCTTCACCAACATTTACGGGAACCGTGTCAGGTATTACTAAAGCAATGGTTGGATTAAATAATGTTGACAATACATCTGATTCTTCTAAACCAGTATCAACAGCAACTCAGGCAGCTTTAGATACAAAACTTGCTTCTAATACAGCGGCCAGCACATATGCACCTTTAATGTCCCCAACGTTTACTGGTACACCTATTGCCCCAACTGCAACAGTTAATACAAATAATGCACAAATTGCAACAACAGCATATGCTGATCGAGCAGCAACAAATGCAGCATCTGCAATAATTGCTTCAGCCCCAGCAGCTTTAGATACTTTAAATGAATTAGCAGCAGCTTTAGGAAATGATGCTTCTTTCTCAACTACAATAACAAATTCACTTGCGGCAAAAGCACCTTTAGCCTCCCCAACTTTTACAGGTACCGTATCTGGAATTACACGGGCAATGGTTGGTTTAGGAAATGTTGATAATACAACTGATGCAGCCAAGCCAATTTCAACAGCAACTCAAACTGCATTAAATACAAAATTAGGATTATCGGGCGGAACTTTAACAGGACTACTTACATTATCAGGAGCACCTACATCAGATTTACATGCTTCAACAAAATTATATGTAGACTCAGCAATAACTAGCCTTTCAAATACAGCAACAACTACATATGCTCTTCAAAGCGATGTAGGAAATGCTGATGGAATTGCCTCACTTGACGCTAGTGGAAGAGTTCCAATTTCTCAGCTAGGCAATATAATTGATGGTGCTCCAGCTGTGCTGGATACCCTTAAAGAATTATCGGCAGCTATTGGAAATGATGCCAATTTTATTACAACAATGACTAATTCCGTTTATGACACAGAAATTGGTATAATAATGGGAGCATACTAGGAGATAATATGGCAAACACACCAAAGCAATTTGTAAGGGCACCAGCAGCCACATCTTCAGCAACTCTATATACTGTCCCATCTAGCAAGACTAATATAGTAACAAATATTTCAATTACAAATACAACAGGAACTGCAATAACAGCTTCAGTTTTATTTGATGATGTTTCATTTTTATCAGGGGTAACCGTGGCAGCAAACGATACCTTAGTTATGGATACAAGAACAGTTTTGATCCAGAATAAAACTATTAAAGGTTTTGCCTCATCAACCTCTGTAAATTTTCATATTTCGGGGGTAGAATTTTAATGGGAATTAGAAAAGCAGCATCAGCTTCAATAACCTCTTCAGGAGGCGGTGGAGGGACAAGTATCCCAGTTGGAACAACAGCAGAAAGACCACAAAATGCTAAAGTTGGAGACCTGTATTTTAATACAACTCATGATACACTTGAGCAATACAGCAAAAGCGGATGGCAAAAAACGTATGAAAAAGTTGCCATGGCTTTAAGAATGAATAAAATGGAGTTGATGTAAATGCCAGCATATGATTCACTAAGTACTGAAATTGCTTTAGTAAAATCTGAAATTGCTGCAAGTCTTGCAGCATCAGTATACTCAGCACAAGATTTAGTTTATGTAGCATCTGCCTTAAATACAATAGGTGGAATGCTTGGCGTAAATGATATTGTTACAGCAACTGCAGATAAAATTGCAGATCTTGAAACAAAAAGGGTTGCCTCTCTTGCATCAATGGAAACAGCACGAGTTGGAGCGGTGGCAGACGTAGTAGCAGAAAGAGCAACAGCAATTAGCAATATTACAACATTAGGTACAACGACGATGAACCAAATTAATGCGGCATCAACAAGTTTCAATGTACTATTTATAGGGAGCATGATATAAAATGGCAATTAATTATAAGGTATTAGGACAAGTAGTTCCTTCAGCAGTAAACACATATACACAGATTTATGCTGTTCCGTCAGGAAAGCAGGCAATTTGTTCATCACTGACTGTTGCAAATCTTTCAACAGATGATATTTTGTATCGTGTAAGAGTAAGAGTTGCAGGCGCTGCAGCAAATGACAAACAAATTCTTGTATATGACACAGCGTCAGCTGCTGCAGTATCACAAGCACTTCAGCTTTCAATGACATTGTCTGCAGGAGATATTGTAGAAATTTATGGCGCAGCAACAACAATAGCATTCAATCTATTTGGTTCGGAGGTAGATGCATAATGCCAGGTTTTAATACACTTCCCGCAGTAGGCGGTGGCGGAGGACAGGCTAATATGACATATGTTGCTTCTATTCATATGAGCACATATAATCGTTCATGGGCACAAGGTGGAACGCCAGGATATTATGCAATGTATTCAACAAATCAAGAAAATGGATACGCATACTTTGTTGGTTCAGCAACAACAACTGGAGTTGCTTTAAACAGATTGGCAAATATCACTCACAGCTTTACTAGAATAGATGTAATTGCACCACAAAATGATATGTTGTCTTTATATAAAGCAAAAGTAAAATCAACAACAGTATTTAATAATGCTTTTGATGGATTTTCATCATTCCCTTCAGTGATAACATCATCTGGTAACTTTGTTCTTCCAAATAACGCATTGCCACTAGTTAATATTTTAATTAATGGCGCTGGTGGAGGTGGCGGAAATAACCGTGGTGGCGGAGGAGGAGGCGGAGGAGTTGTTAAACTTACAGCTTTTCAAGCGGTTGGAACTACATCAATAACAATTGGTGGCGGAGGCGGGCATGGAACTAGAGGATCTGTAGGTGGTTCGACATATTTCGGAAACGTATATGCTAAGGGTGGAAGTGGCGGAGCACATCATGGTCATAGAGGTGGAGGTCCAGGGGCTAGCCATGGAAGTCAAGACGGAGTAAATGGTGGCGGAGCTGGAGGGCACGATGCTGGACATGCTGGTGGTTCTGGTTTGTTACAAGTTGCTTCTACTGGATTAGGTAACTCTGGAAGCCCAGTATCAGTTGGAGGATATTCTGGAGGTTCACAAAATAGCGGTGGTGGATCTAACGCCTCTGGTGGAGGCGGTGGAGGGTCTGGCGGAAATGGTCAAGATGGAGGAAATAGCTCTGGAGGTAAGGGCGGGTCAGCACACTGGGACGACACATTTATTTCGTCAAGCCTTTATTCTTTTGGCGCTGGCTCTCATGGATCTAGTTACAATCAACATTATGAAAGCTATGGAACCCATAATGGATCTCAAAGAGGTCATGGAGGCGCTGGAGGTCATCATAATCATAACGGCGAAGGTGGCGGAGCAGGAGCTGTTGTTGTGAGGTATTATATACCATGAGTAAATATGCAAAAATTAATTCAGAAAATATTGTTGAAAACATTATTGAATGTGAAGACAGCCAGATAGTTTTACTTGAAGGAAACTTTGTAAAAATATCTAATGACACTAATGAAGCTTTTATTGGTGGTCAGTATATTAAGGAAAAGAATAAATTTGTAGAAAATATTCCGTACCCTTCCTGGACGCTAAATGAAGATACATTGAAATATGATCCACCAGTTGATAAGCCAGAAGGAAATTTTCATTGGAATGAATATGCAATGAATTGGATCGAATTTATTCCAAAGCCAGGACCTAATTATAGATGGGATGAAGAGTCCAGTAGCTGGGTAGAAAAAAAGATTAAGGAGTAAAAAATGGCAGTAACACTAGATTTAGTATCTAAGAACTCCTTGCCCGCCCTAGGCGGTAACTTGACGTTCAAGGCACCATCAGCATCAGCAGTAACAAAGCAGCGTATCTTTATTCTAAACGTTGGTATGCTTGTAAATGCTGGTCTATATAGCCTTGATTTTTCTAACGGTGCTCCAACTAATGTTACTTATATTAATATTCTAGATGGCGACGGAAACATAATTGATACATCTTTTGTTAGCCCGTCATTTACTACAACATGGAACTTTAACCCAAGTAAAAATTGGGCCAAGATTATTCTTGTTTCAGATAACCAATACATTAATTGGCCAACAAATTCGAATGCTATAGTATCTTCAGGATTAATTTCAAATACAAATACTACACCAACCCCAACACTTCCTACAACTGCAGCAGTACAGCTTACTAATGCCCTAACATGTAGAAATATCGGCGGAACAGACTATGCTTGGTCTTACCCAACATATGATGTTGCCACAAATGCATACTATGCAGGTAAGATTGTAAATGCCACAACAATGGCTTCAGTTGATCTTTATTCAAATAACTATAAGGGTGCATCATTTGCCTTTGACTACACAAACAATAAGATGTACATTGTAGGAGGCGGAGAATATAACTCTGCAGGCGGAGTTCAAACACATAATCAGACTATGTATCAAACATTTATTCAGAAAGATATGTCTACAGCAGCATTTACTCAGACAGCAAAAACAAATTATCCAGATGCTTTGAATACAATGAATATTCTTATGGCAGCTCCAGGAGATGGAAATGTCTACACATTTGGAACACATTACCTAGAAACATCAAATGTTCCTACAACACATTATTTTGGAAACCTAGCATATAAGTGGACGGGATCAACTAATACTTGGTCTGCTATTGCTAAGATGCCAGGAGAGCCTTCAAACTCTTATGATCGAACATTTATCTTTTCATATCAAGGCAAAGTTTACATTTCAGGAATAAGAAAGACGGCGGTAGATAAGGGAACTGAATCTACATTTGATTACTGGTTTGGATACTATAACCCAGCAACAAATACATATACCACTATTAAAAACTTTAAATCAGCAACAAAAGCATTTGATACGCTTGGAAATATGAATGGTCGGACATATACAGAAGATGCTGATTATATTTATGATAAGTTTAATTGGAAGTATTCAAAGGCAACATATATTGCTACTGGATTCCTTCCCACTCCTGTAGAAACACCACAGTACTGGGCACCAACAGAAGTTTTATCTATTGCTAAAACACCAGGAAGCGCAACTTCATATGCACACTATACAGACGGTGGACAATATTACCTAATATCACAAACACAGTCACAGGTAGCAGTACCATCATACGCATCTAGGGTATAATATTGTTATGGCTACTTCAGCAACAATATTCCCAGCAAACCCAACAGTAGGTCAAACATTCACAAGCACTGGAATTAAATGGAAGTGGGACGGCTACAAGTGGGCTTTATTTACAGATTCAGCAGTTGTATTTGAACATCTTCATTCATACGATGGCGCAGTAGTTTCAACTGGGGCAGCATCAGGAGTAAATTATGATGGCGGAGGAGCTAATCCTGTATGATAACTACAAATGTAATATTTAAATTACGCAGAGACACTACTGCAAATTGGAATACTTATAACCCTGTATTACAGGCGGGGGAAATTGGAATTGATACAGTCCTTAATAAGTTTAAAATAGGTAATGGTTCATCAGTTTGGTCAGCATTAGCATATGGTAGTATACTAGCTTCTGAATTAACTGCAGCAATTACATCACATAATTCAACTACAACAAATGTACACGGAATTGCAGATACTGCAGCTCTTGCAACAAAAACATATTCAGATAGCGCAGTTTCAACTGCAATTGCATCTGAAGTTACTGCAAGAAATTCTGCAATATCTACTGCAAAGTCTGAGGCAATTACAGCAGCATCATCTGATGCAACATCAAAAGTATCAACACATAATTCAGCAACTACTAATATTCATGGAATTGCAGATACTGCAGCACTAGCATTAACATCAAATGTTAACTCTGCACTTGTATTAAAAGCTCCTATTGCTTCTCCAACTTTTACAGGTACTGTTTCAGGCGTTACAAAGGCCATGGTCGGGCTTGGAAGTGTAGATAATACTACAGATGCCGCTAAACCAATTTCAACAGCCACACAGGCTGCTATTGACCTTAAAGCACCGCTTGCTAGCCCTTCATTAACTGGAGTGCCAACAGCACCAACTGCAATTGCAACAACAAATACAAATCAGCTTGCAACAACAGAGTTTGTTAAAACAGCAGTAGCAAATTTAATTGCTGCAGCACCAACAGCACTAGATACATTAAGCGAACTAGCAACGGCCCTTGGAAATGACGCAAACTTTTCAACTACCATAACAAACAGCCTTGCCCTTAAAGCCCCAATTGCCTCCCCAACATTTACTGGAACGGTGTCGGGAATTACAAAGTCTATGGTAGGACTCTCAAATGTAGATAACACATCTGATATGAATAAGCCAGTATCTACAGCCCAATCAACATATATAAATTCAGCAATTACTAGCCTATCTAATACTGCCGCAACCTCTTATGTTCCTCAATCAGATGTGGGAAATTTAAACGGGGTAGCAAGCCTAGATAATTCAGGATATGTTCCAACTTCCCAACTAGGAAATATTAATTTATCCGCCCTATCCCAGGTTGCCTCATTCAATAACCGTATTATTAACTTAGAATTGGGGCTGGGAATATAAAAGAACGTATGATATACTTTATCAAGGAGATCACAAATGCCAACATATGATAGCTTAAGTACCCAGATCAGTACAATGAAGACAAAGATTACTTCATTGACTACTGCAGCAACAACAGCACAAGATGTAATTTATCTTGCTAAGGCTCTAGGTGAACTAGGCACATTATTAGGTGTTGATGATATTGTTCAAGCAACTGCAGACAAAGTTGTAGAGCTAGAAACAAAAAGATCAACTTCAGCGGCATCTCTAGAAACAGCAAGAGTTTCATCACTAGCAGACATTGGATTAGATAGAGCAACTGCTTTAGCTGATATCAGTACAGCAAGAGTTTCAGCAATAAATCAGGTAAGCGGTGCAGGAGCATCATTACACTCATTCTTTATGGTAGGAGTATAAAAATATGGCAATGGTATACAAGATTCTGGGACAAAAGTCACCAGCAGCAACAACAGATTTTAATTTATATACAGTAAGTGGATCAAAGCAAACCATTATCAACTGCATCACAGTTGCTAACAGAGATGCTAATTCTGCTACTTATCAAATTTCAGTTCGTCCAGATGGAGCAACAAAGACTACAGATCACTACATTGCATATGATGTACAAGTTGATGCAAATATTTCAGTAGCATTAAATTTAGGAATTACGTTAGATACAAATGATGTTATTACAGTTCAATCTTCATCTGGACTAGTAACATTTAATGCTTATGGAGTGGAGATAGACGTATAATGGGAATTCAATCATTTGTCCCGTCATCAGGTGGAGGTATGCCAGGAGCTAGCTTTATCGCTTCGATTAAAATGTCTACCTATAATAGATCCTGGACTCAAGCAGGTGGTCCAGGAGACTATGTTTTAGTTTCTCAAAATCATTCAGCAGGATATGCATATTTTGTTTATGGAGGAAGTTCAACAGGGATTCCTCTAGGAAAAGTAATTAATATGCCATCGGGATTTACTAGAATTGATATTGTTGCTCCAGCAAATGATTATATAATTCTTTATAAAGTAGCAACAAAATCAACAACAGTTTTTTCAAGTCCTTTAGCAAATATTCCAGCATCATCACATGATTCTTTAGTATCTGGAGTAGGATTTACTGCAAATGTTTCATTAATTAGAGCTTCCGCTAGCCCAGGTTGGACTATGCCAGGAAACGCAGCTCCTTTAGGAAACTTATTAGTAATAGGAGCAGGAGGAAAAGGAATACATCATGGAGGTGGAGGCGGCGGTGGAGCAATTGTAAAGCTAACAGGATTCCCGCTAGCTACAACAAATATTACAATTGGAGCTGGATCAACAAACTCTTCTCCAGGAGGATCAACATATTTTGGTTCTGTGTATGCTTTAGGAGGAGGGTCTCAAACAAATAGTAGTAGCGGATCTGGAGGTTCTGGTGGAAATGGAGCAGGTGCTTCATCTCATAATGGAGCGCAATATTCTGGCGGATCGGGAACCACGCAAACATCAGGCACTGGATTAGGAACATCTGGATCACCTTTATTTTATGGAGGATTCAGCGGAGGAGCTGCAAAAAGTGTTGATTCTACTCACCATCTTGGTGCTGCAGGTGGTGGTGCAGGCGGAGCTGGTGATTCTGCAATAAATAAACGTGGAGGAACTACTGGAGGATTAGGTCACGCTAGTGACATATCTGGAACTCTTACATATTATGGTGGAGGTGGATCTGGATCAGATCATCATTCTAATAGCGCAACTGGAAATGCAAACCCAACATATGCACATGGAACATTAACAGGTTATGGATTTGGTGGAGCATCTTACTATAACTCAGATGGTGCTGCAGATAATGGAGCAGTTATTGTGAGGTACTATACAATATGATAAGATATGCTAAGTTAAACAATAATATTGTTGAAAATATTATTGTTTCCAATGAGGAAGATATAACTAATATGGATGGTGAATTTATTTTAGTTTCTTTAGAAACTAACGATCCAGTAGTTGGATATGAATATAATTCAGAAAAAAATAAATTTACCAGTCCAAAACCATTTGATTCATGGATTTTAAATGAGGATACTTTAATTTGGGAGTCTCCAGTAGGCTTAAAACCAAACGATGGTTTTTATAGATGGGATGAAAGTTCTACATCTTGGAAAAAATTAGAACAATAATATAAAAAAGTATTGACAAAATGTCTCTATAAATAGTATAATTACTAAATAGAGACATTTTGATTTTAGCAGCAAATTACTGTTAAAACTAGTAGAATAGATGATTATGATTAATTTAAATAAGATAGTAATAGTTGGCGGGGGTTCCGCTGGATGGATGTCTGCTGCAACAATGGTAAGAGCATTCCCAGATAAGGAAGTCATTGTCATTGAATCCCCAGATTATCCGATTGTAGGTGTTGGAGAATCCACACTCGGCGGAATTACTGGATGGGCTAACTGGATCGGCATTGATGAAAAAGACTTCATGCCAGCAACAGATGCCGTATACAAGATGTCTATTAAGTTTACAGATTTTTATAAAAAAGATGCAGGCGGATTCCATTATCCATTTGGCAAGGTATTCCTAGATGGAACAGTTAATGATCTTAATGACTGGTATGTAAAGAAGGCTAAGTTTCCCGATCTAGATGTAGCAGATTATGCTCGTACATTTTATCCAGCCCTTACATTGGCGGAACAGAACAAGTTGTCTTGGAATGAATCAGGCAAGCTTGGAAACTTTAACTTTAAGCAAGATGTAGCATATCACTTTGATGCTACTAAATTTGGCCAGTGGCTAAAAAACAATTACTGTATTCCTCGTGGAGTAACTGTAATTCCACAAACTGTTGAAACAGTAAATACAAATGATGACGGAATTGAATCTCTAGTATTAACAGATGGCACACTAATTACAGCAGATCTATTTATTGACTGTACAGGATTTAAGTCTATGCTTCTTGAAGGTGCATTAGAAGAGCCATGGAATGATTTTGGTCATATGCTTCCAAACAATAGCGCATGGGCTACTCGTATTCCTTATACAGATATTGAAAAGGAAATGGAGCCTTATACTAACTGTACCGCTATTAATAATGGATGGGTATGGAATATTCCATCATGGGAAAGAATCGGAACAGGCTATGTATTTAGCGATAACCACGTATCCAAAGAAGAAGCCCTAGAAGAGTTTAAGCAACACCTTAAGTCGGACAAGATGACTATTCATAATCCAGATCGTGATGTAGAGGCTTTAGAGTTTAAGTATATTAAGTTTAGAGTAGGAATTCATCAACGTACATTTGTTAAGAATGTTGTAGCAATTGGATTTGCTGCAGGATTCATTGAGCCACTAGAATCAAATGGTCTATTTACAGTACATGAGTTCTTAGATAAGCTAGTAAAGACTTTATCTAGAGGAACAATTACACAATGGGATAGAGATGCATATAATGCTTCTACTCGCCGCCAGTATTTAGGATTTAAAGAGTTTGTTGCACAGCACTATGCTTTAACAAATAGAACAGATACCCAATACTGGAGAGATGTTACAAATAAGACATTCCAGCCAGATGTTCCGTCTTTAGAGGCTTCAATGGTTGTAGGATTTAATGATCTTGCAGACATTCATATTAACCGTCAAAGATACGACGGAGTTGGCGGAATACATTGTATTGCTACAGGACTTAATTACTTCCCAGTAAACAAAAATACAGTTGAAAGATGGAAGCATTATGACAATGTAGACTATTACGAATACTGTAAAGACACATGGAAGACTTGGGATATATTCCGTAAGCTTTGGCAGGAAGAAGCAGATAATTCTCCTACTATGTACCAATGGCTAAAAGAGAATATCCACAATGATAAAGCCTAAAGAAATACTTGAAGTAACCAAGCAATTAGGTCGGAAGTCATATTGGAATAAGACTAATGCAATTGAGTTCTGGGCATTTAGCACAAAACTTTGTATTATTATTCCTGGCCTATTGTTTGGTATTCAATTTTGGTGGTTATACATATTTGCCCTTGCTTCAAGCATGGCTCTTATATTGACCTCAACTGTTAAAACTCTTCCGACCATTATTTACTTTAATGTTGGTTGGTCTATTCTTGCAATTGGTGCAATTACTAAACACTTTATTGAGAGTTGATGATGAAAAAAAATAATATTAAAAAAATTGAATTTATTAAAACAAGTGATAAGGTTTCAGATCTATACTTTCCAACTCCAGCCAGCAAAGAGATTCCAGATTGGTATAAAGACATTTCTTCCTATATCGGTGGAGAAAAAACTGTTGTTGGTCAAGGTGAAACCTTAGCTACCATAAAAAAATGTATGCCAGTTTTTGATGCTATATCTAGTGGATATATTTTAAAAACTTACTGTGATATAGAAATTTCATGGGATGGAATTACCTATGAATTTAAAACCTCACCCTACTACGGAGAGGTCATAGTCGGTCATAGCGCTGGACAAGTTACTGGACACCCAGGTGTTAATAATAAACATACGTATGTTCCAAAACTTTTAAATGTTTGGGCGGTTAAAACTTTGCCAGGATATTCATCATTAATATTGCCACCAATGCATAGAGATAACATAATCAATATATTACCAGGAATTATAGATTCTGATTCTTTTCATGATGTAACAAATTTTCCTTTTACTGTTAATACAAAAGAAGATAGGGTTATCATCCCAGCAGGAACACCAATAGCCCAAATAATCCCACTTAAAAGAGAAGACTGGGAAATGTCTATAAACTATAGCCCTGAAGATTCAACAAAAAGCTCAAACTCAGTTAGATCAGTATTTTTTGAGGCATATAAGAAAATGTTCTGGTCCAAGAAAAGTTATAGATAATTAAATTTAGGGTATAATAGTAGAGATATGGCTACTAATTTTCCTACCTCGTTGGACAATTTTACTAATCCAGCAGGTTCCGACCCAGTAAACAATCCTTCTCATGCTTCTCAGCATGCGAACTTAAATGATGCCATTGAAAACCTTGAAGCAAAGGTCGGCGTTACTAATTCGGCTGTTACAACAAGCCTTGATTATAGAGTACGGTCATTAGAGACTAACCCAACATACACAAATGAGATGGCACAAGATGCCGTAGCCGCCGCATTAGCCGCAGGCACTCACACAAACATTACTATTAATTACAATGATACTGGAAACAGTATTAGCATTTCTGCCGCAGCAGGATACACAAATGAAGAAGCGGTAGATGCAGTAGCAGCAGCATTAACGGCGGGATCAGGAATATCAATATCCTATAACGATCCAGCTAACACAATAACCATATCATTAGATAGCACAATTGCAACTAAGACCTATGTAGATACAGCAATTACAAGTTTAGGAAATACGGCGGCAACAACATATGTTCCACAATCAGATGTTGGAAATATAGATGGAGTTGCATCATTAGATGGAACTGGTAAAGTTCCAGATTCACAAATTCCAGCGGGAATTGCAAGAGATTCAGAAGTATCTTCTGCTATTTCAACGGAAGTAACAAATAGAAACTCAGCTATTTCAACAGCCATAAATAATCTTATTAATTCAGCTCCAGGTACATTAGATACATTAGGAGAAATTGCTACACAATTAGCTGCAGATGAATCAGCTGCCGCCGCATTAGTTACAGTAGTAAATTCAAAAGCTCCTCTATCTTCCCCTACATTTACTGGAACAGTATCTGGAATTACACAAGGAATGGTTGGTTTAGGAAATGTTGATAATACAACCGACGCAGCAAAGCCTATTTCAACTGCTACACAGACAGCTCTTAATTTAAAAGCTTCAATTGCTTCTCCAACATTTACAGGCACAGTCTCTGGTGTTACAAAATCAATGGTTGGCTTAGGAAACGTAGATAACACAACAGATGCAGCAAAACCTATTTCAACTGCTACTCAAACAGCTTTAGACTTTAAAGCCCCACTTGCATCACCTACATTTACAGGTACTGTATCAGGTATTACAAAGGCCATGGTCGGGCTGGGAAATGTTGACAATACAACCGATGCCCTTAAGCCCATCTCAACAGCAACTCAAACAGCATTAGATGCTAAACTTGCTTCAGCAACAGCTGCTTCTACATATGCACCAATTGCTTCACCCACATTTACAGGCACAGTAGGCGGAATTACAAAAGATATGGTTGGACTTGCAAATGTAGATAATACTACAGATGCACTTAAGCCAGTTTCAACTGCTACTCAAACAGCATTAAACTTAAAGGCAAATCTTGCTTCCCCAACACTAACGGGAACTCCTGCTGCCCCAACTGCAACAACTGGAACAAATACAACTCAGATTGCAACTACAGCATTTGTTAAGACAGCAATTGATACAAGTGTTCAACCAGGTGCAGTTTATCAAACATCTGCTCCATCATCTCCTGCCGTTGGTCAGATTTGGATTGATTCAGATGATGATGTAACTACATTTGATTCTAATATTATTCGCCGTAAGGCAATTACTGCAACTGCAGGACAAACAGTATTTACTACCGACCTCCCATTCATCGATGGATTTGAGCAGGTATTCTTTAATGGCCTGCTTCTTTTGCGTAATACAGATTATACAACATCAAATTCAAATACAGTTACGTTAGCCGCAGCTTCGGAAATAAATGATATAATTGAGGTATTAACAATAACAAATCTTAATTCTTTTGTAATTAGTGGGGAAAACGACCAGACTGTTCTTTCTAGTCAAATATTCGGATAAGGAAATGGTATAATAAAACATGGCAACATATACAAAGGTACTTCTTTCAGGCTCAACACAGGGACAGCCAATCACAGTAGTTCAGACTGCTTCTACTGGTACAACTATCCATTCAACAGGCACATCTGCTACAACTATTGATGAGGTTTGGCTATACGCAAATAACACATCAACCTCTCCAGTATTACTTACAGTTCAGTTTGGTGGCACAGGCTCAGTGCAACACGCTAAGCCAATCACCCTTGCCCCACAGTCAGGCGATGTCCTCATCGTGGCTGGCTTGCCATTGACAGGCACAGGCTCTGCTGCAAATACTGTCTACGCCTTTGCCGCAACTGCATCGGTAATCACAATCTCAGGATATGTAAATAGGATTTCCTAATGGCTGATCCATCACGCAGAGGCTCAACAGGTGAGCCAGTCAGAAACAGTATGCAAGGTGGAAACTACACACCTTGGAATAATACTCACTTTGTTCTTCCTTACGGATTGCGCTTACAACAAACAATTAACGCAGGAACGACATCAGTAACAATTCCTGCTGGAGTTACATTTGTTTACGCTATTGCAGTTGGCGGTGGTGGTAGTGGAAGTGCTTCTGGTGGCGGCGGCGGAGCAGGCGCTGTGTCTTGGGGTTGGACAATAGCAACTTCTAATTGCATTGTTGGCGCAGGTGGTGGCGGTGGTGGTGGTTACACTCGCTACGGAAATGTAATTGCGGGCGGTGGTGGCGGAGGAAATTCCTCTGGAACGCTAGGTAGCGGTGGTGGAGGAAATGCTGCTGGTTCAACAAATTATTGGGGAATTCCTGGTGGTGGTGCTGGCGCTGCTAGTGTAAAAGGCACATCTGGCTCAGGCGCAGGTGGCGGTGGAACTTCTGTAACTAACGGAGTCAATGGTGGTGTAGGTGGCGATGGGATTTCTGGTGGCGGTGGTGGTAATAGTCAAACAGCAGGTGCATCCACAAATACTGGTGGAGTAGGCGGAAATGGTTTAGCAGGTGGCGGCGGTGGAAGGGGTACTCTTTCAACGACATCAAATGTAGGCGGAACTGGCGGTAATGGAGTAAATATCCTTACTGGTGCTGCAACAACTGGTGGCGCAGGAACTACAGCAGGTTCAGGTAGTACAGGTGCAGGCGGTGGAGGCGCTGGTATTGCTGGTAATGGAAATCCTGCCGTTACAACCACAGGCGGCGCAGGCGGTCTTGGCGGTGGAGGCGGAGGCGGAGGAAATGCAGGTGGCGCAGGTGGCGCAGGAATACTTTACCTTTTTTACTAGGAGACAATTATGAGCGCATCAATTTATAGCAATTCACAATTTACCGATTCTCCTTATGGACTCAAACTGCAACGCACAATTACTGCAACAGGAACAACATCAATCACAGATATTCCTGCTGGCATAAACCGAGTCTATGCAATCGTTATCGGTGGTGGTGGTGCGGGTTCAACCACAGCCGTTCAATCAACTGCAACAGTAACGGCGGCAACCGCTAATGGAACTATAGCAACTTATACAGCAAACAATTCATTTGTTGTTGGTCAAGCCATAGCAGTTTCAGGTCTAGGTATTTCTTCAGGTTCTTCTCTCAATGTGAGTGGAGCAACTATTGCAACTGCTTCATCAACTCAATTTACTATAACTTTAGGGCGTACTGGTGTATCAAGCGGAACTGGAACTGCTAACGCAGGAGGCGGTGCTGGCGGTGGCGGAGCAGGTGGTTACTCTGCTGGTTGGACTTATATTTCACCTACTGTCACAGTTGGAACTGGCGGTACTGGTTCTTCAACTGTGGCTATTGGTGCTAACGGCGGTGTGTCAATTTATGGAATGGTTTTTGCTGGCGGTGGTAATGGAGCCAGTACAACAACTGGTGGCGCTGCTGCGGGGGCAATAACTCCAGGCAACAACAACGTTTCATCTGTTTCTTACACAGGCGCTGCTGGTGTGGGCGGTAGTTCAGTTTCTTATGCAGCCGCCAATAATGCTGCGGGAGTTTCAACAGGTGGCGGTGGTGGTTCTAATACTACAACTGGAACAGCAACTGCTAGTTCTAGTTTTCAGGGTTTAATTACTGGCGGTGGTGGTTCTTGTGGAACAACGGGAACCGCAACAGGTGGCAATGGTGGAACTGGCGATAAGTTTGCTGGTGGAACTGCAACTGGCGGAACTGGCGCAGGGTTTGGCGGAGGCGGAGGAGGAGCAGGATTTACAAGCGCAGGATTTGCAAATGGTTACCCCGCAGGAATTTCAACTGGTAACTTGAATGACGGCGGACAAGGTGGTTTAGGCGGTGGCGGTGGCGGTGCAGGAAATTCAGGCGGCACAGCAGGCTCAGGCGGTAACGGCGTTGTTTATCTTTACTGGTAAGGAGGAAAAATGGCTATAAAATATGAATACAGTTCACAGTGTTGTAATCATTATTATATAGAAACTAGAAATGATAATGATGCTCAAGTAATGACTAAGTGCAATATCTGCGGTCAAGGTGAGTATGTAAAAACTAGGCAAATAGAGATTGAAACTATACCTCAACCTGTTTATCAGGCTTCAGAGGATCAAATTGTTTCAGTAAGAGATAGGCTTATTTCGGCGGGATTTACTGAAGAAGAAATTGAAGATATTATTAAATCTGTAAAAGAAGAGCAATAACAGTATAATAGTATATAATATGATTGAGGTGAAAATATGAGCAGAATTAGAGATATAGCAAATATACTATCAGCATCAACATCAATTGCAACTGATGCTGAAGTTACTGCTGCCGTCTCAACTCATGCAACTGCAGCAAATGGGCATGTTGGCAGAGGAAATACTGCATCTAGACCAGCATCACCAATATTAGGCGATCTTTACTTTGATACAACACTAAATGCATTGATTGCATATAGAACAGCGGGATGGGAAAAAGTATCACAAGATCCTGCTCCTCAAATTGCTAGTATATCTCCAACAACGGCGGCAACAACAGGAACAACTGTAACTATTACTGGATCAAATTTTAAATCAGCATTAGCAGTTCAGTTTATTGGAACAAATAATGCAGTATACAATTCACCAGTTGCAACATTTGTAAATGCAACAACTGCAACTGCAACAACACCAGCATTGCCTGTAGCATATGAGCCGTATGATGTTAAAGTTATTAATGCAGATAATCAATTTGCAGTATTAGATAATTGCCTTGATTCTGGCGGAACACCAATATGGAATACTGCATCAGGAACAATTGCAACAATAGCAGAACTATCAGCATTAAATGTATCCGTATCTGCAACAGATCCAGATGCAACATCTATAATTTACTCTTCTTCAAATTTACCAGCTTGGATTTCATTAAATTCATCAACGGGTGCCCTAACTGGGAATGCACCAGATATCTCTTCAGATACAACATACTCATTTGATATAACAGCATCAGATGGAGTAAACTCATCTTCTCGATCTTTTAATATTATTACTACAGTCGTAACAGTTGCAGATATACTAGTAGTTGCAGGTGGTGGAGGTGGAGCATCAGGCGGAGGTGGAGCTGGTGGAGTTCAAACATTTACTGGAACTTATTTATTAAAAAATAATACTTATCAAATCACCGTTGGAAACGGTGGAACTGGTGGAACTGGTTCTACAGGTGGAGCTGCAGCGACAAATGGCGGTAATTCACAGTTTGGATCACTTACAGCTTCTGTTGGCGGCGGAGGCGGCGGAAGAACTTGTAATGCTGGTGATAGTGGTGGCTACTCAGGAGGTTCAGGAGGCGGAGGCGGTGGATGCTCTGCGGGAAATCAATTAGGAGGGTCTCCAACATCAGGACAAGGATATATTGGAGGAGGTACTACTAGTTATAGTGCAGCACCATATCCTTCAGGCGGCGGAGGCGGAGCAGGAGGAGCAGGTAGTGGACCAACTGCAGCTTCTACATCAGGTAATGGTGGAATTGGAATTCAGTCTTCAATTACTGGAATATCAACATATTATGCAGGCGGCGGAGGTGGCGGAGTTTATGGCGGAGGAACAGGTGGTTCTGGAGGAAATGGTGGCGGGGGAACAGGATCTTCTTCTGCTGGTGGAACAGGCACAGCTGGAACCCCAAATACAGGCGGCGGAGGCGGCGGAGCAGGCAGTTCTGCAACTGGTTCAAGTGGGGGTTCTGGAGTTGTAATAATTGCTTACCCTAATACAAATCCAAACATTACAACAATACCTGGAACACTTACTTACACTCTTGATACAACAACACGATCAGGATATAAGGTTTATAAATTTACAGCAGGTTCAGGAACGGTGACATTCTAATGGCTAAAGTAATTAAAGTATGGGATGGAACAACATGGCAATATGTTGGAGTACAAGCTGCTCTTCCTGGAGACTATGTAAGCACAGCTGCTTTATCTGCCTCCCTTCTTTCATATAAGCAAGAAGTAAATCTTGCAATCTCTGCTAACACAACATTAGTTGCGGGACGCAGATATTTTGTTGATACAACAGCAGCAAGAACATTAACACTTCCTGCA
>Ga0114959_10001904_pt1 | contig 17731 bp, 13 predicted proteins | sample C_130625_EF_Meta_FD_87317 | JGI IMG/M metagenome (GOLD analysis project Ga0114959, IMG submission 87317) | Freshwater microbial communities from Lake Croche, Canada to study carbon cycling - C_130625_EF_MetaG | ecosystem: Environmental > Aquatic > Freshwater > Lake | place: Lake Croche, Canada...
ATTGCCGCACATGTGGTTTCGCGATACCTGGAATTTCGGCAGTCATCGGGGCATGCGCCCCACGATCTCGCTGACTGGCCCGGGCCTAATGTCTGCTGAGCACTGGCGCACGGGTGCCTATTCTTTCGCTGCAGCTGCGGGTCCTGATGGAGTGGAACCGATCCCGCTTTTCTGCGAGAACGAAACGAATGCGCCGCTAATCTGGGGGGAGAACGTCGCGCCAACCACCACGTATCCAAAGGACGGCATCAACGATCACGTGATCGATGGAAGCGACACCGTGAACCCCGACAATGTGGGCACCAAGGCCGCGTGGTGGTACAAACTCACGATTGCCGCCGGCGAAACCGTGGAGTTGCGGGTGCGGTTGTGGTCTCCGACTGAAGGTGACACCAGCCACCCGGGTTGGTGGGGCGACGATTTCGAACGCCTCATGCAGCAACGGGAAGCCGAAGCCGACGACTATTACCGGCAGATTGCTCCGCAGGGGTGCCCGCCTGAGACCATGCAGGTCATGAGGCAGGCATTTGCCGGCATGATCTGGGGCAAGCAGTTCTACCGATACGACGTTGATCACTGGCTTGAGGGCGACCCTGATCAACCGCCGCCCCCGCCCGGCCATGCGCATGTTCGCAACTTCAATTGGACTCACGTCGACGCGTCTGACGTGATTTCGATGCCTGACCCCTGGGAATATCCGTGGTTTGCGGCTTGGGACCTCGCCTTTCACACGGTTGTCTTCGCGCACATCGATCCTGAGTGGGCCAAGTACCAACTCATGCTCATGCTGCGCGAGTGGTACATGCACCCCAACGGCGCAATACCCGCCTACGAGTGGTCGTTCGATGACCTCAACCCACCAGTTCACGCGTGGGCGGCCCTTCGAGTATTCGAGATCAGTGGTGGTGACGACTACGACTTCCTCGAGCGCGCTTTCCACAAGTTGATCATCAACTTCACCTGGTGGGTAAACAAAGTCGATGCAGAAGGTAACAACGTTTTCCAAGGTGGCTTCCTGGGCTTGGACAACATTGGCCCAATCGATCGCTCAAAGGTTCCGCCGGGCTACACCGTCGAGCAGGCTGATGGCACGGCGTGGATGGCCTTCTACTGCCTGATGATGTTGCGTATTGCGATGCGTTTATCAATCAAGCTTGAGGTCTATCAGTCAATGGCCACCAAGTTTCTTGAACACTTCGTTGAGATCACCGATGGTGTCGCTGCCAGTGGAATGTGGGATCCGGCCGACGGCTTCTTCTACGACCAGTTGGTGCGCCCCGACGGGCAAAAGACCGCCATGAAGGTCAAGTCAATCGTCGGAATCATTCCGGTTTTTGCGGCGGCGTTCATCATTGATGAAGGTCGAAATGAGGCGGTTGCCCAACGGATGCAACGTCGTTGGGATGGTTTTGTGCATCGTCGACATATTGCAAGTGACCCGACCCGAGCTGGCTTTGTCTCGATTACCGGTGAGGTTGTCGGCGGCGGCAAGATGCTCTTGTCGGTAGTCGATCCTGAGCGCCTGCGTCGAGTACTAACTGAGGTGCTCGGGGAAGATGCGATGCTCAGTGATCACGGCGTTCGTTCGTTGTCGCGTCGCCATTTGACCGAACCGTTCAGCGTGAACGTTGATGGTCAGGAATTCCGCATCGATTACGAGCCTGCCGAATCGACTTCGGCAATCTACGGAGGAAACTCCAACTGGCGGGGGCCGGTGTGGTTTCCGATTAACCACCTACTCATCGAGGCGCTCGAACGTTACTACCTGTACCTCGGACCCGAATTCAAGGTTGAGTGCCCCACAGGGTCGGGCGTCATGATGAACCTCAACGAGGTCGCTGACGAACTTCGCCGCCGGCTTCTCTCGCTGTTCTTGCCCGACCAGTCGGGAGTTCGTCCGATCTTTGCTGGGGTGCCGCGTTACTCCGACGATCCTCGGTGGAATTCGAACGTGGTCTTCAACGAATACTTCTGCGGTGATTCGGGCCTCGGACTTGGAGCCTCTCACCAAACCGGCTGGACTGGTCTTATCGCTGATTTGATAGTGGGGCGCAAGGGTTAGTCGCCGGCCGCCATGGCATGGTGGGGTTATGCGCTTTCCAGATGCTTGGCTCGATCGGTTCAGCATCTCTGGATGGGCGTTGTTGCCTCTTCGGATCTTCCTCGGCTTTACGTTTCTGTATGCCGGGCTACTCAAGCTCACTGACCCGAATTACTTGAACGCAGCATCACCTAACAGCATGCAGTCGCAGTTGAGCCGAGCGATTCGCACAAGTCCAATTTCGGGTCTGTTGTCGCACACGCTTGAGCACGCAAGTATCTTCGGCGTTCTCATTGCGGTAGGAGAGATCGCTGCGGGGTTGAGTCTGCTTCTGGGTTTGTGGGTCCGCTTGGGTGCTGTTGGTGGGTTGCTGCTGTCGCTGTCGTTCTATCTCACAGTCAGTTGGGGCACGTCGCCATACTTCTTTGGTCCAGACATCGTGTTTATGTTTGCCTGTGTTCCGTTGATTCTGGCCGGCGATGGGGGAGTGTGGTCGGTGCAGGCCGCCATTCGTCAACGCATGTATCGCGACAATCTGCCATCAAAGCCAATTGACCAGATCGCTCCGGCCGATGTTGAGGCAGTTGACCGACGGGTTGTCTTGAGAACGGCAGGTGTGGCGGCAGGGGCTGGATTGATTGCGCTCGCTGTGGGCGCGGTTACGCGCGCCTTTACTGGCAACTCACAGCCGACGGCAGCAGCTACCTCACCGGCTGCTTCGCCCGCGAGCACACCCACGTCGACCCCAACCTCGGCCGCCCCGACCACGAATGCATCGGCTACTGCGGCGGCCGGAACGAAGGTGGCCACCGTGGGCGAGGTCAAGGTGGGCTCAGCTTTTGCCTACACAGCACCTGACGGAAATCCGGCGTACATCGTGCAACCCAAGGCCGGAACGTATCTTTCGTACAGCCGGGTATGCACCCACGAAGGCTGCACTGTTGATTTCACCGGCCAAGATTTTCAATGCCCATGCCATGGCGCGGTGTTTACCGAAGACACCGGCGAGTGCATTGCCGGCCCTGGGCAGGGTCCACTTCAGAAGTACACGGTAACTACGTCAGGAGAAAACCTGTATGTCGTCTGAATCGGCGGAATCGGCAACGCCACTAGTTGATGCAGTGCGTCAAGCGCGATCGGAAAATCGCCATGCGTTGCAGATTCCAGGCCACAAATACCGCTATGCCCAGGATGTCAATGCGGTGGGTTACGCGTTGTTACACGATCTGGTGCGCGACGATATGCCGTTGCAAGGTGGTGCCGACGATCTGGCGGGCACCCATCGGCTATTGGAGGAGGCCGAGGCGCTGTACGCCGCGGCGATTGGGGCCACGCATACGCGCTTTTCAATCGGAGGATCTTCACAGGCAAACATCGCTGCCATGTTGGCGATCAGTTCACCTGGTCGCCGGGTGGCCGTCGATCGCACCTCGCATCGAAGTGTGCTCGCCGGTCTTGTGTTGTCTGGTGCCGTGCCCGAATGGATTTTCCCAGACGTGCACCCAGAGTTCGGCCTTCCCGTGGGCGTTCAACCCTCATCAGTGAGTGCAATCGACGTTGACGTGACCGCTGTATTCGTTACCTCACCCACCTATGTCGGAACAATCGGTGACATTGAGGGCCTGGCAAAGGCGGCCCACGGCCTTGGCGTTGCGTTAATGACCGATCAGGCGTGGGGTGCGCACCTTGACTACCTGCCCGGGCGTGGTGCTTTGGCCAACGGCGCTGACATTGCCGTAACCAGCATTCACAAGGCGCTCATGGGTTACTCCGCCACTGCCATCGTCTCGACCCGAGGTGATCGAATCGACAAGCATCGCCTCGATCGAGCCCTCGATTTGGTCGCCACAACCTCACCGTCGGCCACGCTTTATGCCTCAATTGATGCCACTCGCCAAGTCATGGTCACCGAAGGTGTGACAGCGATGCATCGAGCCATCGAAGCGGTCGCCCAAATCCGCGCCACGTTGAGCAAGGTGCCCGGTTTGGTCGTGATTGATGACGACACCGCTGGCTGTCTGGTTGATCCGCTCAAACTCACCCTGTGGCTACCGCGAACCGGAGTGACCGGAACCACGCTCAACGATGCGCTCTGGGAACTAGGTATCTCGGTTGAATCGGCCGACAGCGACTCGTTGATCACGACGATCTCACCGATTGATGAACCGGTTTGGATTGTTGCGATGGGCCAGCTGCTCGCCGATCTCATCAACAAACACCGAGGCGAAGCGCGAAAGCCAACGCCCATTGCCACCTGGCAGGTGCGGCCCGAGGTCGCCATGACGCCCCGAGATGCAATGTTCGCGCCTCGGCGCAGAATCGCGATGGCCGACGCGGTGGGCGAGGTAAGTGCTGAGCAGTTCTGCCCGTATCCACCCGGCGTTCCTTTGATCGGGCCCGGCGAACTCGTAACTGAGCAGTTGGTTGAGGCCGTTCGCATAGCCGGCACCTTGGGCCGAGTTGCCTACTGCTCTGACCCAACGTTGGCCACGATCGAGATTGTCGACAACCCATGAGATACTTTTCTATCGGGCCATCTAGGCCTTCTTCTTATCGATCGGACGCATATGCGCGGCAACACCCTGTACCGTTTTTCCAATGCCGCTGTGCTCTCGGTTGAGTTTGAAGACGCTCCGATTGTCGTAACGTCTGACGAGATCGACGCCCAACTAGCCCCCGTGTACGAGCGGCTAGGTATGCGGCCCGGAATGCTAGAAAACGTTGCGGGCGTGCGCGAGCGACGTTGGTGGCCCGAAGATGTCACGTTCGAAGATGCCGCCACACTTGCCGGCGAGAAAGCCATTGTAGCTTCGGGTATTCCGCGCGACCGCATTGGCCTGTTGATTAACACCTCTGTTTCGCGGGCGCACCTCGAGCCCTCAGCAGCCGTGGCCGTGCACCGACGCTTGGGCCTACCAACGAGTGCCATGAACTTTGATTTGTCGAATGCCTGCCTGGGTTTCGTTAACGGAATGCATCTGGCGGCAACGCTGATTGATGCCGGTCAGATCGATTACGCATTGATCGTTGATGGCGAAGGTAGTCGGCAGCCTCAAGAGCGAACGATCGAGCGCCTGCTCGCTGGCGAACCCACGGCTGAAGACATGTTCGAAAACTTCGCCACGTTCACCCTCGGTTCGGGGGGAACCGCGATGGTGATTGGTCGCGCCGATGAAAACCCTCAGGGCCACCGAATCGTTGGCGGGGTGGCGCGCGCCGCGAGTCAACACCACACTCTGTGCATTGGCGATCTCAACGCGATGAAAACCGATACGCGCGCACTGTTCGAGGCTGGCTTGGAATTGTCTGAAGACGCCTGGAAAGAAGCGCTTGGCGATTTCGACTGGGCCGAGATGGATCACTACATCATTCATCAAGTGTCGCTGGTTCACACTGCAGCAATCTGCCGTCGACTCGGCTTCGCTCAAGATCGCGCCCCGCTAACCTTCCCGAACCGCGGAAACATTGGCCCTGCATCGGTTCCGTACACCTTGGCAGTGCATGCCGAAAACATCTCAGTCGGTGATCGAGTTATCGCGATGGGAATCGGATCCGGACTAAACGTTTCGGCGCTCGAGATCATCTGGTGATTTCAGGCGTTCCGGCGGCTGCGTCGCGTCGAGTTGAGATCACGACTGCTGCCGGTGAGCGAATGTGGGTGCACGCTCTCGACTCTTGGCACGGGCAGGCTCAGCAGGGTGAGCCTGAGGTCACCGTGGTTTGTGTACACGGCAATCCAACGTGGTCGTACTTGTGGCGACGGCTGATCAAGCTGGCCCCGCCCAACTGGCGGGTAGTTGCGTTTGACCAAGTCGGTATGGGCTGGTCAGATCGCGTTCCCGGATTTCGCCGTTTAGCAACTCGCGTCACCGACATGGGGCTCGTGCTTGAGGCGTTGAAGGTGACGGGCCCGGTGGTCACCGTTGCTCACGATTGGGGTGGGCCGGTTTCTCTTGGCTGGGCGCTTGCCCATCGAGACCAACTTGTCGGCGTGGTGCTGGCGAACACTGCAGTGAGTCAACCTGTTGGCTCACCCGCCCCCCGCCTGATTCGTGCGGTTCGCACGCCCGGCTTGTTGCGCGCGCTCACCACGGTTACCCCGACCTTTGTGCGAGGCACTTTGCGGCTGGCACCCACCGCCTACGCGCCGGAGATTCGAGCCGGCTTCTTAGCCCCGTACCGAGATTCGGCGAGTCGCCAAGCAGTGGGTGACTTTGTTGAAGATATTCCCCTTGATTCTGATCACCCATCGTTCGAGGCTTTGGCGGCGATTGCCGATGGTGTTACGTCACTCGATGTGCCGGTCTTGTTGATTTGGGGGCCGTCAGATCCGGTTTTCAGTGATCTGTACTTGGATGACCTACAGCGCCGCATGCCCCACGCTGATGTGCAACGGTACGAAGGTGCCAGTCATTTGGTTACCGAAGATGCGCCGGCGGCGCTGCCAGACGTAGTCGACTGGATAGCCCGCCGAGTTCTGACACACCAATCCGTCGAGTCATCGGCTGCATCACATGCACCGAGGCAATCGTTACTGCACGAATTGCACAGCCGTGCCGGCGATGATTCGCTGGCCCTTGCCGCCCCTGCAGGCACCGTGACGTGGCGCGAGTTGAACGCTCGAGTCGAGCACCTTGCCAGCGGATTGACTCACGTCGGCATTCGGGCCGGTGACCGAGTTGGGCTGCTGGTGCGGCCCGGTGCCGACCTCATTGCATCTGTCTATGCCTGTTGGTCAGTCGGAGCGGTTGTCGTAGTCGCCGATGGAGGCCTGGGTGCACGCGGAATTCGTCGAGCTTTGACCGGGGCCGCCCTTGACCATCTGATTGCCATTCCGCAAGGCATGGCAGCGGCGCTTGCCCTCGGTATCCGTGTAGCGGGCCGCAAGGTTGTGGTGAGCCAGCGGGCAGGTGCACGCGGTTCGACGCGAGCCGATCACACCTTGGCCGAGGTCGAGACACTCGGCGCCGCAAGCCCTGTTGCATCGGTTCTGCCCGCCGCAGATTCAGATGCCGTGGTTGTCTTCACCAGCGGTGCCACCGGGCCTGCGAAAGCTGTGCTCTATTGCCACGCTGCCCTCGAAGCGCAGCGTGATGCGTTGCGCAGTCTCTACTCGATCACAGGCTCCGATGCTCTTGTTGCGGCGTTTGCGCCGTGGGCAGTTCTTGGTCCGGCTCTCGGAATTGCCTCGGCAGTGCCTGATGTTGACGTCACGAGGGCAGCGACACTCACGGCCGCTGCCCTGGCCGATGCAGCGCAAATGGTAAATGCCACGTTGGTATGGGCCTCGCCGGCTGCACTGGCCAACGCAGTGCACACAGCGCGCGATCTGACCCATAGCCAGCGTGAGGCGTTGAGCTCGGTTCGTTTGGTGATGTCGGCCGGAGCCCCAGTGCCGATGTCGCTACTTGAACAAGCGTCGACGTTGATGCCCAATGCACAAGCACATACGCCTTATGGCATGACTGAGGTACTTCCGGTCGCCGACATCTCCCTCGATGAATTGCGCGAAGCAGGTGTTGGCAACGGCGTTTGTGTGGGCCGGCCAGTTGAGGGGGTGCAACTTCAAATCGACCGGTTCGAAGGCACAGACTCCGGCGAGATCCTTGTTCTAGCAGCACACGGTAAGACCCGCTACGACCGTCTGTGGGCTACTGAAACTGCCACGAGAGAGGGGCAGTGGCACCGAACCGGCGACGTGGGTCATATCGATCTGCAGGGCCGGCTGTGGGTTGAAGGCCGATTAGCGCACGTGCTGTCAACAGCAGGTGGCCCGGTGACTCCGGTTGCAGCCGAGCAATTGGTTGAAAGTCTGCCCCAAGTAAAGGCGGCGGCGCTTGTTGGCGTTGGCCCGCAGGGTGGGCAGCAGCCGGTGGTGATTGTTGTGGCAACGGCAAAACTTCGCGGTGTGGTGGCCCCACTCGAACTGATCGATGCTGTGCGCGAGGTACTGCCAGATCTTGCGGTGGCCGCCGTACTGGTGCGCGATTCACTTCCAGTTGACCGCCGTCATAATTCCAAAGTTGATCGCGCGGCTCTAGCAACGTGGGCATCGAACGTGCTCGAAGGCGGTTCGCCCTGATGCGCGTCTTGGTTACCGGCGGCACGTCACTACTCGGGTCGGTGACGGCTGCGCAGTTGATCGCTCAGGGGCACGAGGTCACCCTGTTTCAGCGGCATGCCAGCGGGGCTGGGCTACCTGAGGTTCTCGGTGATGTCAGCGACGGTGCCAAAGTGCGTCAGGCGGTCGCCGGCCACGACGCCGTGTTACATCTAGCGGCAAAAGTTGGTGTAGCAGGGCGTGCTAATGAATTTGATCGCATTAACGTCGAAGGCACTCGGAATGTAATAACCGCAATGCGCGCGCACGATGTGCCTCGTTTGGTTTTCGTCTCAAGCCCATCGGTCGCTCACACGGGCAAGGCCTTGGTGAGTGCTGACGCAAGCCCGGCCGACCCTGAGAACGTGCGCGGAGACTACTCGCGCACCAAAGCGGTGGCCGAGCAGTTGGTACTCAACAGCGCATTGCCCGAGGTGGTGGCCATTCGGCCGCATTTGGTGTGGGGTCCGGGCGATGAGCAACTGATTGGTCGCATCGTGCAGCGAGCTAAAGCCGGCAGGCTTGCCGTTATTGGTACCGGAGCAGCGCTCATCGACACCACCTACATCGACAATGCGGCCTCGGCACTCGTGGCCGCCCTCGAGCGAACACCAGCGGTTCATGGGTGTGCGTTGGTGGTGAGCAACGGAGAGCCCCGAACAGTGCTCGAACTCTTCGAACGTATTGTGCAGGCGGCAAACGTTCGCACAACAATTCGCCATGTGTCGGCCAACATTGGAAAGCCTGCGGCTGCAGGCATCGCCGCTGCAACCGGAGTTTTTGCCCCACAAGTTGAGCCATTGCTCACCCCATTTCTGGTTGAACAACTGTCAACGGCTCATTGGTTTGATCAAAGCCAAACTCGGTCTCTGTTGCAGTGGCAGCCGCAGATTTCACTTGCACAAGGATTCGAGCGGTTGTCAGTCTGGTTCGCACAGCACTAGGCGCCGCCGGGTAATGAGCTCGGTGCTGTTCGATATCTCAGTCTCGTGTCGATTTCGGTAATTTTGTCGTGAGCGTGATTGGCATGCTCACGAACGAAGGAGAACTTCGATGGCAGGAATCAACGATCTCATAGGCGGACTGCTCGGCGGAGCTAGCTCAGGTGGTCAGGCGGCGGGCGGCCTTGACCTCTCGCAGTTGCAGAGCATGGTTGGCCCAGCCATGGAGGCCATCAACCAGAATGGCGGCCTTAGCGGCGTGCTTGAGAAATTGCAAAGTAGTGGTCTGGGCGACGTTGTGAACTCGTGGCTTGGCCAGGGTGCCAACAGCCCAATTTCGGCCGACCAACTCAGCAGCGTTCTGGGATCAGACACCATCAATAACATCGCCGGCGCGAGTGGACTGTCGGCCGACCAGATCTCATCGGGTTTGAGTTCGGTTCTTCCGAGCGTGGTCGATCAGGCATCGCCGAACGGTCAGCTTGATGTGACTCAGTTGCAGAGCATGCTTGGCGGGTTGCTCGGCGGTAAGTAATTCGACCTGTGGGGTCATCGTGATCGCTCGGCCAAGAAGACGCCGGCGAGCACGATGGCCCCGCCGATGATCTGAATCGGTAAGAAGACTTCACCAAGCAGCACCCAGGCAAGAAACGCGGCAATTACCGGTTCACTCATACCAATGGTCGAGGCCTGTGAGGCTCGAATATGGCGCATCGACGACAGCACCAGTAAGAACGGAACGACTGTTCCGAGCACGACCATGTAAGTGAGAAGGGCCCATTGCGGCACTGATGCCAGAGGTCCCTCAGGCACTGCCCCGCCCATGACCTCCCACGGAAAACTCCACCATGGTTGCCCGAGGGCCCAAAACAGAGCCGCAGCGGCAAAGCCCCACATAGTGAGGGAAATTGGATCTCGTGCGTTTTGCTTGCTCACAAGCGATTCGGCGCTGACGTAATAAATCATCAGCGCAACCGCGGCGCCAAAGGCGGCCACGACCCCGAACGTGTTAAGGGTCGCGCCCTTCCAGACTTGGGCCACCATGGCCAAGCCGATCAAGGCCATAGCGAGGGCAATCCACACACCGGTGTTCTGCTTTTCCTTCTTTGCAAACCGAAACCAGAGCGCCACCATGATGGGCGCGGTGAATTCGATCAGTAAAGCCACACCAATGTCGAGGTACTGCAGTGAAATGAAGTAGAGGAATTGGGTCATGGCGATGCCCAAAATGCCGTAGAGCAGCAGGGCCGGAATTTCTGATCGCTTCAGGCGCAGTGCCTGTCGATTGGTCAACAGCACGATGACGAGCAAAATGAGAAAACCCGACGTTACGCGCAATTGTGAAAGTCGCGCGGCCGGAATGCCCGACTCAAGCAGCGACTTTGATACCGAACCGTTGAGGGCAAACAGGAATGAAGCGCACAAATACAGTGCGTACCCAATCGCGGGCCGCCGAACGTGCGCGACTGTTGAGGAGTTCACTGGCTCAATGACCGCAGCTCACGACGCCGCATGAATTTGCTGGGCCGCTCGATACACCTCGACGGTGCGGGCAGCGACGGCATCCCAACTGAACTGCTGCTCAGCGCGCAGTCGACCAGCAGTTCCCATGGCGGCGGCCAACGCGGGGTTAGACATCACCTCATTCACCCGGCTCGCAAGGCCGGCTTCGAATTCTGGGGTGTCGTGTTCGTCGTAGTGCACGAGGTAGCCGGTAACGCCGTCAACAACAACTTCAGGAATTCCGCCAACATCGCTGGCGACCACAGCCGTTTCAGAAGCCATGGCCTCAAGGTTGACGATTCCGAGAGGTTCGTAGACAGACGGGCAAACAAAAACCCCAGCGGCTCTGAACAGACCCGCGATCGTTGGCCGATCAAGCATGCGGTCGATCCACACCACACCTGCTTGGCGCTGCTGCTGCAAATGTTCAATTGCTCGCTCGGTTTCTTCACCGATCGCCGGCTCATCAGGGCCGGAGGCGCAGATCACGATTTGAATTTCTGGGTTAAAGGCTTGGGCGGCGCGACAAAAGTGGGCAATACCCTTCTGTCTCGTGATGCGGCCAACAAAAAGTGCGAAAGGTCGAGTCGGATCAACACCCAGACTTGCGATGTCAACCGCTGTTTCGGGTTCGTCGTAGCTGGCTACGGTGATGCCGTTGTGAACGACATGAACTCGCTCGGGATCAACGAAGGGATAGCACGCGAGCACGTCTTCGCGCATACCCGCGCTCACGGCAATGATCGCGTGCGCCTCTGCGTACGCTGAGCGCTCGACCCAGCTAGAAATGGCGTACCCGCCGCCTAGTTGCTCGGCCTTCCAAGGCCGGCGCGGTTCAAGTGAGTGTGCGGTAATCACGTGCGGAATTCCGTGGAGCAGCGAGGCAAGGTGTCCGGCCAGATTCGCGTACCACGTGTGCGAGTGCGCAATGTCTACACCATCTGCACCGTCGACTACGGCAGCCATCTGCAGATCGACCCCAAGGGTCTGCAGGGCAGCGTTAGCTCCGGCAAGTTCTACCGGAACATCGTGGGCCAAGGCATCAGCACGAGGTGCACCAAAGCACTGCACCTCAACATCGATGAGCTTTCGCAATTCGGGCACGAGATGCTCGACGTGAACTCCGGCGCCGCCGTAAACGTCAGGTGGCCACTCACGGGTCAGGATTTGTGCTCGCACCCCACATACAGTACCGACGCGGCTAAGGTGTCAATGTGACTGGGCAACCAAGGGTTCTGGGCATCGTGCTAGCGGGCGGTGAAGGTAAGCGGCTGATGCCGCTCACCGCTGACCGGGCCAAGCCCGCCGTGCCCTTCGGCGGTGCCTACCGACTCGTTGACTTTGCCCTGTCGAATTTGGTCAACGGCGGGTACTCAAGGATTTGCGTTCTCACCCAGTACAAGTCGCACTCACTCGACCGCCACATCACGACCACGTGGCGGATGTCGACCCTGCTCGGCGACTACATCACCCCAGTACCTGCCCAGCAGCGTTTAGGCCCGCGCTGGTTCACCGGATCTGCCGACGCAATCTTTCAGAGTCTGAACCTGGTTTACGACGAGCGCCCCGAGTACATCGTGGTTGTGGGCGCTGACCACGTGTACCGCATGGATCCGCGCCAGATGGTCGACCAACACATCGAGTCGGGTGCCGGCGTCACTGTGGCCGGTATTCGGATGGATCGCGCTGCTGCCTCGCCCTTTGGGGTAATCGAACAGGCCAGTGCCAGCACCCTGATTTCGGCCTTCCATGAAAAGCCTGAAAGCCCGCCAGCGATTCCAGGCTCACCCGATCAGGCCTACGTATCAATGGGCAACTACGTGTTTACCACCGAGATACTCATTGAAGCGCTCAAAGCCGATGCCGCTGACCCGACGTCGGTGCACGATATGGGTGCAAACATTTTGCCGATGCTCACCGCGCAAGGCCTTGCACACGTTTACGACTTCGACGACAACACGGTGCCCGGTGAGACTGAACGCGACCACGGGTACTGGCGTGATGTCGGATCACTTGACGCCTACCACGAGGCACATATGGATCTAGTTTCTGTGCATCCGATCTTTAATCTGTACAACAACCGGTGGCCGATCATGTCGTACGCGCCGTCGTTGCCGCCGGCCAAGTTCGTTGAAGGCGGTAATGCCCACGATTCGATGATTGGCGTCGGGTCGATTGTGGCGGGCGGTCATGTGCGCACCAGCGTTTTGTCGTTCGACGTTCAGGTGCGCGAAGGCGCCTACGTCGAGGGGGCCGTGCTGATGCCCGGTGTGCGTGTGGGTCGTAACGCCGTGATTCGTAACGCCATCTTGGATAAGAACGTAATAGTGCCCGACGGTGCCACCATCGGTGTCGATTTGGCCGAAGATCGTGAGCGATTTACCGTCAGCGCGGGCAATGTGGTGGCCATCGGCAAGGGCGCAATTCTCTAGAGTTGAGTCGCGGCTAAGTGAACTGCCAGTAACGTGGGGCTGAAGTTTTCTCGCCGCTGACGATGAGTTTTGCTCTCAGCACGAAATCTAGTCATGGCTACAGCAGAATCTCCTCATGAATATTGTGCTGATCGCCACGATCGTTACCGTTCTGTTGGCCATTCTCTTCGACTTCACCAATGGCTTCCATGACGCGGCCAATGCCACGTCAACCGTGATCGCCACTCGATCGTTGAAGCCCAAGCAGGCGGTGTGGCTATCTGCCATCTTCAACTTCCTACCCGTTTTCGTGGTGGGCACCGCGGTTGCCAACACCGTTTCCAAGACAGTCAACCTTGATGCACTGGCCCCTGTTGCAGTGGGCGACGTACCCTTGGGTGTTCGAGTCACCCTTGCGGCATTGATTGGCGCGATCTTCTGGAACTACTTCACCTGGTTCTTGGGCCTACCGTCGTCGTCGTCACATGCCTTGATCGGTGGCCTGATTGGCGCGGGTATTTCAGCTGGTGGATTCTCAGTGATCAACTGGGATCTCGTGAAGTTGACTGTGCTGGCCATTTTTGCCTCTCCGCTAACTGCCTTCACGATCGCGTTTGTCGCCATGTGGTTGATTCGATTACTTCAAAGGGTGTTCAAGCTTGATGAAGACAGTCAATTCTTCCGCTGGGCGCAGGTGGGTTCATCAGCGTGGGTTTCGTGGGGTCACGGCTCGAACGATGCGCAGAAGACCATGGGTGTCATTGCTGCGACCCTTTATGCCGGTGGGTACCTGCAGGCAGAAAGTGCATCGACGCTAAGCCCGCCTACGTGGGTCATTCTGATGGCTCACGCAGCGATCGCCTTCGGTACCGTCTGGGGCGGTTGGAAGATCATCGAGACCATGGGTCTGAAGATCACCCGAATCACACGCGCTTCAGGTTTTGCGGCCAATATCGGTGCGATCACCGCTATCGACGGCGCCACCCATCTCGGTATCCCGATCTCGACCACTCAGGCAGTTTCTTCCTCGATCGTGGGTTCGGGTGTTGGCGCTCGCCGCAAGGTTAACTGGCTGGTTATGCGCGACATGGTGATCGCATGGTTCGTCACCTTGCCGGCCGCAGGTCTCGTGGGCTTCTTGATCTACAAGTTGACGGTGCTGCCAGGTGTGCTTTCCCTGATCGCCCCGGTGTTGGCGATCATCGCACTTCTCGTCTGGGCTGGTCGACTGATGCTCAAGGCCGAAACCGCCGACGATGTGGCCGACAAGCTTGATGCGCGCGACGATTCCGAGAAGGTGCTGACCCCCAGCTACGGCTTCCAGGTAGCCCAGCCCGACGACGATCTAACGTCTGACAAGTTCGTGGGCGAGGCGCTGCGCGAGGAATTCGGTTGTAATCCGCCCGACGACAAGGTGTAGGTAGCGACTTATCCGAAGCGGCCCGATACGTAATCTTCGGTTGCCCGCTCGGTAGGCGAGGAGAAAATTTTCGTGGTGGGGCCCATCTCGACCAGTTTGCCCGGCTGACCAACACCGGCGAGATTGAAGAACGCGGTGGTGCTGCTCACGCGTGCGGCCTGCTGCATGTTGTGCGTGACGATCACGATTGTGAACTGCTCCTTGAGCTCCTCGATCAGATCTTCGACGGCCAAGGTCGAAATGGGGTCAAGGGCCGAACAGGGCTCATCCATCAGCAGAACTTCAGGCTCAACAGCAATGGCGCGGGCGATACACAGACGCTGCTGCTGACCGCCTGACAGGCCTGAGCCGGGCTTGCCAAGTCGATCCTTCACTTCTTCCCACAGATTGGCTCCGCGAAGTGACTTTTCGACTACGGCGTCCATTGCCGACTTTGAGTTGTCGCGGCCCTTGGTCTTTTCGAGCTTGAGCCCGGCGACGACGTTGTCGTAGATCGACATAGTCGGAAATGGGTTAGGGCGCTGGAACACCATGCCGATGGTTCGGCGCACGTTGACCGGGTCGACGTTGGGATCGTAGATGTTTTCGCCGTCGAGCAAAACCTTGCCGTCTACACGGGCACCGGGAATCACCTCGTGCATGCGATTGAGCGTGCGAAGTACGGTCGACTTGCCACAGCCCGATGGGCCAATGAAGGCGGTAACGGTGCGGGGCTCAACATTGAAGTTCACGCCCTCGACCGCGAGGAAGTTGCCGTAGTAAATGTCGAGGTCTGAGACGTCGATCCGCTTGGCCATGTCAGTCGCTTTCAGTGGTGGGTGAGGGTTAGCTAGCCTTGGGAGCAAAGACGCGCGCAAGCAGACGAGCGCCAATGTAGAAAATCATTACGAACAAGATGAGCACGAGTGCCCCGCCCCAAGCGCGGGCGACAGAGGCATCGGTGCCACTGGAAATTTGGTCCCACACAAACGTCGGTAGTGCGGCTTGCGGGCCGTTGAACGGATTCCAGTTCATGCTTTGGCTCAAGAAAGTGGTGAGCAGCAACGGCGCCGTTTCTCCGGCAACACGAGCCACGGCCAGCATGACGCCGGTGATGATGCCCGACAATGCCGTCGGAATGACGATGCGCGAGATGGTCTTGTATTTCGGAATTCCTAGCGCATATGAAGCTTCGCGCAAGTCATTGGGCACGATTTTGAGCATCTCTTCTGTGGTGCGCACGATCACTGGAATCATCAAGATCACCAGGGCCAGCGAGGCGGCAAAGCCTGAGCGCTGGAATCCGGCAGTGAGAATCCAGAAGGTGTAAATGAACAGACCGGCGACGATTGAGGGCACGCCAGTCATCACGTCGACAAAGAACGAGATGCTCTTTGCGAGACGGCCCTTTCCGTATTCGACGAGATACACGGCCGTAAGAATTCCGACCGGAACCGCGATGATTGCGGCTAGGGCAACCTGCTCGAGCGTGCCGACCAGCGCGTGACCCACACCTCCGCCGGGCTTACGAGGGCTGACGTTGCGCATCGTGTCGGTAAAGAAACTCGGAAAGTCGGTGAAGACAACCGATGCTCCGCGCGCGATTACCGAAATCAGCACCGAAAGCAAAGGAATCAGTGCAGCTAAGAAGCAGGCGTAGATCAACGTGGTTGCAAGTCGGTCGACCGCATGTCGACGGCCTTCGACCGTGAACGACCACCCCGTCTGCAGCACGAGGAATAGGAGGGCGGCGAGTACGAACCACGCCAAACCAAAGACGCTGCCGACCTTATCGATTCCGAAGGCGATAACGACCGAAGCGATGGCAGTGGCGATGGGAGCCCAGCGAGGTAGACGGCGACCGGCTAGGGCCTCGCTGATAACCCCGGGGCTGGGCTTCTCGGGTGCGGTTATGGTCATGTCAGTTTGCTCCCGAGAATTCCTTGCGGCGCGAGATGATCCAGCGCGCCAGCATGTTGACTGCCAAGGTGATGATGAACAGAACCAGACCCGAAGCGATTAGGGCCGAGAGACCGATTGGGCCCGCCTCGTTCCACTTGAGGGCGATGTTTGCTGCGAACGAGTTGCCGCCCGGTTCGGTGATGTGCCAGTTGATTGTGAACGAAGCCGACAGAATCAACGCCACCGCGATGGTTTCGCCAAGTGCGCGACCAAGTCCGAGCATTGAGGCTGAAATCATGCCGGGCCGCGCGAACGGGAAAACCGCCATTCGCACCATCTCCCAGCGGGTAGCGCCGAGGGCGAGCGAGCCTTCGACATGCGACCTGGGAACCTGAATGAAGACCTCGCGCGTGACGGCAGAGATGGTGGGCAGAACCATAATGGCCAACACCACCCCGGCGATCAACAAACTCTTGGAGTAGATGCCCAGTTCATTGTTGAACAGCGGAATCCAGCCGAGGTAGTCGTTGAGCCACTGCGCTGTTCCCGCCATATTGGGCATCAGCACCGCCAGACCCCACAGGCCGAAGATGATCGAAGGAACGGCAGCCAGCAGATCGGTGATGAACGCGAGGGTAGAGGCCACCGGGCGAGGGGCGTAGTAAGCGATGAACAGAGCGATACCAATGCCAATCGGCACCGCAATCAGCATGGCGATTAGTGCACTGACAACAGTTCCAAACAGAAGTGCGGCAATTCCGAAAACCGGCGGGTTGTCGTCGGGAAACCACTGCGATGTGGTGAAGAAATTCGCCGAGTTTTTGGAGAGCGCTGGTATTGATTTCCAGACGAGAAAGCCGCCAATGGCACCCATGACAATGAGCACGAAAATACCCGAGCCGCTGGCCAGACCCTTGAAGATGCGGTCGCCCGCTCGCCCCTTTGCCGGACCGGTCGGAATTACTGGCTCGGCACCAGTCTCTTGCATTGTGCTCATGTGGCCTGCTCACAGGTAGTCGAGAGATTCGAAGGAAAAGACGGTCAGCGCTGCCGTGCCAGTGCTTCTGAGACCAGATTAGCGATTCCACCGAACTTTTGGGGAATGAAGAAAATCCAATCGTGATGCAAGCAGGGCCTCGACGTCACAAGAGACGACGAGGCCCTGCTTGAACTGGTGTTACTTAAGCGATCGAGGCAACAGCGGTCTGCACCTTGGCGAGCAGGTCGCCGGTGATCGGCACGTAGCCCGTTGCAGCAAGGCCACCCTGACCTTCGGTGCCAGCGGTGTAGGTGAGGAACGCCTTGACCAAAGCCGAATCAGCCGCGGGCAGGCCCTTGTCGCAAGTGATCTCGTAGGTCACCAGAACGATCGGGTAGGCGTTGGGGGTTTGGATCTTGTGATCGAGCTTGAGCGAGAGGTTGTTACCCGTGCCG
>Ga0114959_10001906_pt1 | contig 17728 bp, 16 predicted proteins | sample C_130625_EF_Meta_FD_87317 | JGI IMG/M metagenome (GOLD analysis project Ga0114959, IMG submission 87317) | Freshwater microbial communities from Lake Croche, Canada to study carbon cycling - C_130625_EF_MetaG | ecosystem: Environmental > Aquatic > Freshwater > Lake | place: Lake Croche, Canada...
TGTATTTAGTGGTTCTACAGTTCTCGCTACAAATTCTGGGTGGGGTGGTGATTCTGCAATATCGGCAGCAGCTACTGCAATAGGAGCTTTCGCATTCCCAAGTTCTACCAGCACTGATTCAGCTGTTTTAATTACCCTAGCCGCAGGAAATTATACGGTTCAGGTTAAGAGTGTCAGTGGTGCGGCTGGCTCGACAATGATCGAAATATTCGAGGTGCCTTAAATAGATAGCTTTAAAAGGTAGACTTTAGCCTTAATACGGTCTGCCTAGTTATATTACTTATGGCAGCACCTATCATGGATTACACTACCGTGCTTGTTACGGGAGCCGACGCTTACCATTTTTCAAACCTTAAGGTTTTGATAGGCTCTTGGAAGGTAAATAATCCAACGCTTCCTTTATGTGTATGTGATTTCGGGTTCTCTACTGATCAGATTGAAATTTTAAAACGTATTGAAGGGGTATTTTATCTCCCTAATAACGGGACTATTTTCTCTCACCCTTGGGAGGGTAAGGCAGCGATTGTAGATTTCCTTAAAGGCTACAACCATTCCTACGAGGTACTGGTTTGGATTGACGCTGATGCACTCTTTGCAAGTCCTTATCCGCACTTGCCTGAGTTGATGAAGGGCTATGACATGATCATAGATCCGCATATTAATTCAATTGCCGAGATCATGCATGAATGTAACAGGGAAGTCCTGCATGTGAATAAAGAAGACTGTTACTTCAGTGCAGGTTGCTGGATCGCACGTCGTGGTGTACTCTTGGAAACTTACCAGCTCTTAACTCAATTAGTAAAAGGTAAGGGCAATTTATGGGAGTGCGATGCATTCGTGGCGGGAATTTATCATGAAAAGCTAAATTTACGCCGCGTAGATGGAGGGGTATGGCATAGTCGTGGTAAAACCTCGCTTGAAACATGTACTGTTAAAGATCTTAAAGCGTATCACAATGGAGGACTAATCTACGTGCTGCATGCTAATGCTAACTATACGGTTAGATCTGATGGCAGGCGCATCTTTGAGCGGCCCGAACTTGCTGCAATTCAGGATCACTACGAAGCTTATTTTCTAACACACTTACCCTAAAAGATATTTTTTAAATATAAATTAGGCGTATTATTATAAAATACCTAAATTAAAAATGAGAAAGTTATCTTTCATTCTATTAATTGCCCTATCAAGTTTCAATGCGCATAAAGTAAGTGGTGCTAGTGCATCAATCCCGCAAAATAGTATAAGTGTAGAGGATTTTTTCAGAAGTCCTGAAATTGCTCAGCCTCGTATTGCTCCAGATGGTAAACATTTAGCTTTCCTTATGCCTGTGCAGGGGAAAATGTCAGTTATACTATGGGATCTTGCAAATGGTAAAACTGTTACACTTGCCAGAACTTTTGATGCAGATATCTCGGAGATTTTCTGGAAGGGTAGTACACGTATCGTATTTTCTGGAGATCCTACTGGAGGTGAATCAAGAGCTATTTTTAGTGTTGATATCCAGACTAAAGCGGTCGTTAGACTCGCCGATTCCTACGATGAGAATAGGCATGAAGCGGCTTCATTTGCCCGTATCATTGATAGGTTAGATTGGGATGAGGATCATGTCCTAATCTATGGACGCAGCAGTGAAGGAGGTAGTAGTCTTGGCCTGTTTTATTTGAATGTTAAAAATGGCGTACGTAGTGTTGCAAATAATTATGATCCAGAGACTGAAGAAATAAGTAACTGGGGAGCTGATAGAGATGGAATTATTCGCTATCAAGTACGATCAATTAAAGATAAAATGTTTTATGAGGTAAGAACTTCGGATAAGACTAAATGGACTGTAGTTGGACAAATAGGGGAAGGTCTTGGCGCAAGTTTTGATACGATTCACTTCTTTGGATTTTCCTCTGATAATAAAACTCTGTATGCTGTAAAAGCAGGTAGTGATGATAGTCAGAGTCTATACGGTCTTAACACAGAGACCTTTGAGTGGGGTGATCCTATATTTACAGCACCACATGCAGAAATTTCAGGAGTCTTATTCTCTTTAGATCATAGCCGTATTGACGCGATCTACTATGGTGGAGATAGAGAAAATATCTTTTGGATGAATTCTCGCCTAGGTTCTATTGCTAAGGCTCTTGATGCGTCGCTTCCTCCTCATACTGTAAAGCAAATAGTGAGTATGAACCGACTTGAGACCACGATGCTAGTTGCGGTTTATAGTGATCGGTATCCGGTTGAGTATTACTTGCTAGATCTAAGAGGAAAAACGCAATTAGTAAGACTTGGAAAAACAAATTCTCGACTCAAGTCAGAATTACTACAGCCCATGCAGGCTATATCCTATAAAGCACGAGATGGCCTAATTATTCATGGTTTTTTGACACTACCAAAACAGGCATCTGGTGGTAACCGAGTTCCTTTAATTATCCATCCGCATGGAGGCCCTTATGGAATTAAGGATACCTGGGGATATAATGCTGAGGTACAGTTTTTAGTGAACCGAGGTTACGCTGTACTCCAACCTAATTACCGTGGATCCGGCGGCTATGGGCTCGAATTTCTAAAAGCAGGCCGTAAAGAGTGGGGAAGGAAAATGCAGAATGACTTAACGGATGCAGTTAAATGGGCTATTGAGCAAGGTTTCGCAGATCCAGCTCGGGTATGTATTTATGGTGCAAGCTACGGAGGCTATGCTGCTTTGGCTGGTGCTGTTTATACACCTGATTTGTATTGTTGCGCAGTTAACTATGTTGGTGTTTCTAATCTTGCACTGATTGCAAATTGGCGCCGAGAGATGAGCGAAGAAGGTAAAGCATTTTATGAAAATATGATAGGTGACGAAGCTTCCTTTATTAAAGAAAGATCGCCTGTTAATTATATAGAACGCATCCAGATTCCTACACTACATGCGTACGGTGAAAACGATCCAAGAGTAGTCATCCAAAATTGGACTGAATTGCAGACCCAATTAAAAAAGTATGGGAAAACGTATGAATTTATCCGTCAGGATGGTGAAGGGCACGGATTTCACAAAGAAGAGGCAAGGATAGATTTTTATAAAAAACTCGACCAATTTTTAGATAAATACTTAGCCCATGGAAATAATCCCCATGTTATCATCGAAGAGCTCAAGGTAGTCGATATGCCTGTTAGATGAGCCTCTAGATCAGTTAAACCAGCAGGATTTGATTCTATCAGATTGATACTCATGTCTAAATGGCGGAGAGGGAGGGATTCGAACCCTCGGTACCATTGCTGGTACACATGATTTCCAATCATGCTCATTCGACCACTCTGACACCTCTCCGTTATACCTAGCTAAATCGTCCTAACCTTGGTCGTTTGACGAACCGATGATCACACACCCAGGGCCCTGCTAGGTCAACGCAAAACACGGTTTATTAGCCCTTTACTGGATAGCTAGAAGCAACCCGCAATTCTAATGTAAAATTTATGAATCACCCCCTATTTTGCGGAAAACCGACTTGCGTGGCTATAGCTGTAGCCTAGCGTGTCGTATTGAGTATATTCACTTCACACTAGCTCACTATGGTATCATCTAACTCAGAACTGGCATATAACAGTAAAATCGAGGGCGATGTTGTCGTTTCACGCGCCGATGCCGTAATTAATTGGATCCGCACAAATTCCATGTGGCCAATGCCAATGGGTCTTGCCTGCTGCGCTATTGAGCTCATGGCAGTGGCTTCTAGCCGCTTTGATATTGCCCGCTTTGGTGCAGAGGTCATGCGTTTTTCTCCTCGTCAAGCTGACGTGATGATTGTTTCAGGTACAGTGACCTACAAGATGGCAAGTGCAGTACGCCGTATTTACGACCAAATGCCTCATCCTAAGTGGGTAATCGCTATGGGAGCCTGTGCTTCCTCAGGTGGCATGTACCGCAGTTACGCTACTCTACAAGGTGTAGACCGGATTATCCCAGTAGATGTCTATGTCAGTGGATGCCCTCCACGTCCTGAGGCCCTCCTTGATGCATTAATGAAGCTGCAAGAAAAGGTAAAACGTGAGCCATCCGCTCATAACTTACTTATTTCTAAATAATACCTTCACTAATGCTCACAACGGAAAACCAAGTGAACGCCTTTAATGCAGAGACTTTAATCTCTGCTTTCCCAGCAGTAACGCTTCGTGCAAGTCTCGATCATCCTGCTTTTAATGTTCCGAGTAACGAACTGCTGGCTGTCCTAGGTTTCCTTAAAGAAAAACACACCTTCGATTTTTTAGCAGACTTAACAGCAGTAGACTGGGCAGAAGGAGCAACACCTCGCTTCACTACGATTTATCATCTGTTTTCTACGATTACTCACCAGTATGTTCGTATAGCTAGTGACTGCTTAGATAATGCAACACCATGTGTTCCTTCGATTACTTCACTTTGGCCATCAGCTAATTGGCATGAACGTGAAGTCTACGATATGTTCGGGATTCAGTTTAGTAATCACCCAGACTTACGCCGTATTCTGATGTGGGATGGTTATCCTTATCATCCTTTACGTAAAGAATTCCCACTGGCTGGTATTGAAACCGATCTGCCTGACGTAGAAGTCGCTGCAGAAACCAAAGTTAAAGTAAAGCCCGCTCCTATGGCAGGAGGCCCCTTTGTTGCCCTTTCAGGCCAAGTCAACATGACTGAAGCAGAACCAATGGGTAAGGATCAAAGTTGGACCGAAAAATCGGAGAAACCAAACTGAGCTATGGCTACTGACATGACATTTCCAGATGCAGCAGCTCGTACAGCCGCTCAAAACCATGACCAAGAGAAGATGCATTTGTCCATGGGGCCATCGCATCCTTCGACCCACGGTGTTTTACGTCTTCAATTAGAACTCGATGGCGAAATAATCACTAAAGCAGATCCCGTTTTAGGTTACTTACACCGTGGTGATGAAAAAATTGCAGAGAATATGACCTACAATCAGTTTGTTCCATATACGGACAGACTTGATTACTTAGCTCCTCTTGCAAATAACGCAGCCTATGCAATCGCAGTCGAGCGTCTTGCAAAATTAGAAGTTCCAGAAAGATGCCAAGCGATCCGCGTTATCACCTCTGAACTCGCCCGTATTTCTGCTCACTTAATGGGCCTAGGTGCTTACGGAATCGATGTCGGTGCGTGGACCGTATTTTTATATTCCTTCACGGAACGTGAAAAACTTTACAAACTGTTCGAAGAACTAACCGGTGCACGTTTTACAACCAGTTATTCTCGTATCGGTGGCTTAGCTCGTGACGTACCAGAAGGCTGGACAGACCGAGTCCTCGCATTCTGCGATCAATTCCTACCGATCTTAGAGGAGACATTAACGCTTCTTACACGTAACAAAATTTTCATGGATCGTACCATGGGAGTTGGCATCATTTCAAAAGAAGATGCAATTGCCTACGGCTTAACAGGACCTAATGCACGTGGCTCAGGAGTCGCGATTGATCTGCGTAAAGACAAGCCTTATAGTGGCTATGATAAATACGAATTTGATATCCCTGTAGGAACAACTGGCGACTGCTATGACCGCTATATGGTACGTGGCGAAGAAATGCGTCAGTCCGTTCGTATCGTACGCCAAGCAATCGCTAAATTCCCAAGTGGTCCTTGGTATGCAACGGATGCTAAAAAGATTTTTGCTCCTCAAAAAGGAAAAGTCTTAAGCTCCATGGAAGAGCTTATCCAAAATTTCATGTTAGTGACTGAAGGCCCTCAAATGCCTGCAGGTGAAGTATACTTTGAAGCAGAAAATCCAAAAGGAGCACTCGGCTTTTATATCGTCAGTAAGGGGGGTGGAGTACCTTACCGCTTAAAGATTAGGGCCCCATCGTTTTGTAATCTTTCTGTTATTCCTAAAGTCTGTGTGGGTGAAATGATGGCAGACGTCGTTTCAATTCTTGGCTCACTGGACTTCGTTATGGGTGAATGCGATAGATAATTTAAATTTATAATCCTTTGAATCTTTCAGATACCACAGTTAAGCAGATCGATGAGGTCATAACACACTATCCTGTAAAGCGTAGTGCTGCCTTACCACTCCTGCATCTTGTACAGGAAGATCAGGGCTATATTTCGCAAGATGCGATTGCTTGGATTGCAACAAAGTTAGAGCTTCAACCAATCAATGTGTTTGAGCTCGTGACTTTTTATCCGATGTTTCGCCAAAAGCCTATTGGCAAGCGTCACATCAAAGTCTGCCGTACACTCTCCTGTGCTTTAATGGGTGGCTATAAAACCTGTTCTGAATTTGAAACCCAGTTTAATACTAAAAAGGGTGAAATTTCTCCAGGTGGCGAAGTCACCATTGAATTCGTAGAATGCTTAGCCAGCTGCGGCACAGCTCCTGTTGTTTTAATCGACGATACGCTGCATCAACATGTCGACTGCGCAAAAGCTCGCGCACTGTCTGACCAAATTAAAGCTGAACTCAAAGTAAAAGCTTAAACAAATAAAAGACGCCATGCCTGAACAGCGCCGCATAATTTTTAAGCATATCGACTCCCCTGGGTACACAAACGACATTGCGTGTTACCAACAAAACGGGGGTTATGAGACGCTCAAAGCTGCCGTTTTACGTAAGCCAGAGGAGCTTATTGAAGAGGTTAAAAAGTCAGGACTTCGTGGCCGCGGGGGTGCTGGTTTCTCCTGTGGGCTTAAGTGGAGTCTGTTGGATCGTAAGAGTGGTAAACCCATTTATTTAATTGTAAATGCAGATGAATCAGAACCCGGTACCTTCAAGGACCGCTACATTCTTCATCAGGATCCTCATCAGTTAATTGAAGGCATGATGATCACCTGTTTTGCAAACAATGTAAAACAAGCCTACATTTATATCCGTGGTGAATTCCCTGAGGGAGCACGTATTTTAGAAAAAGCTTTAGCTGAAGCCAGAAAAGCAAACTTTGTTGGCTCAAACATCGTAGGCACAACCTACAGCTGTGATATTTTTGTTCACCGTGGTGCAGGAGCTTATATTTGCGGAGAAGAAACAGGCCTAATTGAATCAATCGAAGGTAAGAGGCCTTACCCACGTATTAAGCCTCCGTTTTTCCCAGCAGTACTTGGTCTTTATCAGTGCCCAACGATTGTAAACAATGTGGAAACACTGTGCCACGTTAAGCACATCGCAGCAATGGGTGGCGAAGCCTACTCAAAAATTGGAACTCCTGGAAATACTGGAACACGTATTCTTTGTGTATCAGGTCATGTAAAGCGTCCTGGTTACTACGAATTTGAAGTCGGTAAATTAACTCTAGGTGAACTCTTAAACGACGTGTGTGGTGGACCATTACCAGGCCGTACCTTCAAAGCAGTTATCCCAGGTGGTTCATCTGCAAAGATCTTACGCTTCGGAGAACGCTTCAAAGGTAAACGTAAAGTGGGTGCAGAAATGCAGGACTACGACTGGGGTCTAGACGATGTTCCTATGGATTTTGATTCCTTAGCTATGATTGGCTCTATGGCTGGATCGGGTGGGGTAATCGTAATGGATGATTCCGTGAGTATGGTAGAAGCACTCGCAAATATTAATGCCTTCTATGCGCATGAAAGTTGCGGTCAATGCACCCCATGCCGCGAGGGATCACTCTGGATGAAGCGTATCACTAATCGTATGGTACTAGGTGGTGCTCGTCCCGAAGATGGAGCCCTACTTAAGAATGTCGCAGATCAAATTGCAGGTAGAACAATCTGCGCATTCGGTGAGGCCTGCTCCTGGCCAACCCAGAGTTTCGTTTTAAAGTTTGGTGAAGAATTCAAAACGTACGCAGAAAGAACTAAAGATTCTTCAGCTACACTAGCCACCACCCCTCTCGTATGATAGCCACTCCTACAGTAGACTTAATTACCGTTAATATTGACGGAAAGGACGTAGCCGTTCCAAAGGGAACCAATGTCATCGAAGCTGCGGCTAAGGTCGGAGTAGATGTACCGCATTACTGCTACCATCCAAAGCTTACAGTCGTTGGTAATTGCCGTATGTGTTTAGTTGAGATGGGACTTCCAGCTGTTGATCCAGCTACGAAGACCCCAGTTATGGATCCTGCTACAGGTAAGCAGAAAATTAATTGGATGCCTCGTCCTGTGATTGGCTGTGCTACAAACGCATCTCCTGGACTTCATATCAGGACAACAACTCAGCTAGTCAAAGACTGCCGTGAAGGGGTCATGGAATTTTTGTTAGTGAATCATCCCCTTGACTGTCCAATCTGTGACCAAGCTGGTGAATGTAAATTACAAGAACAAGCTACGGGCTATGGCCGTGGCTATTCCCGCTACGTTGAAGATAAGAATGTAAAACCAAAGAGAACTGTTCTTGGACCACGGGTTACCTTAGATGACGAAAGATGTATTCTTTGCTCACGCTGTATTCGTTTTTCAAAAGAAGTAGCTAAGGATGACGTCTTAGGCTTCATCGATAGAGGAAGTACTTCGACACTTACTTGTTTCCCAGGTAAGCAATTAGAAAATAACTACTCCTTAAATACAGTAGATATTTGTCCCGTTGGTGCACTCACCAGTACTGATTTCCGCTTTAAGATGCGTGTTTGGTTCTTAAAACAGACAAACAGTATCGATACAGAAACTTCCGTTGGTGCAAATACAGTTGTATGGTCAAGAGAAGGCCAAATCTATAGAATCACTCCACGTCAAAATGACGAAGTCAATGACACCTGGATGGCTGATTCAGGACGTGTTTTATATAAGCAAGTTAAAGCAGAGGACCGCTTAACTCACACATCCGTTGCTAAACAAGCTGCTTCACTCGCTGAGGCTATTACCAAGGCCTCTGAATTAATTAAAGCTAATGCAGGTGCAGTACGCCTTGTTGCATCCGGTAAAAATACGGTAGAAGAGCAGTTCTTAATTAAACGCTTAGCAGATTCATTAGCTACTAAGACCTCTCTAGTAAGCCGAGTAGGTGCAGGAGATAATATCTTAGTTTCTAAGGATCATAATCCAAATGTGCGTGGAGCATTACTGACAGGACTCATTAGCGAGCTACCTACTGCTCAATTAACTACTCTTTCATCTGAAATTGATTCAGGAAAAGTAAAAGTAGTTATTAGTTTTAGTGAAGACCTCACAGCTGCTGGAATTTCTGAATCCCAACTTTCTAAAGTTCAGGTCATTTATATTGGTACTCACCACAATAAAACCACTGGCTTAGCTGCAATCGTAATTCCATCACTCACTGTATTTGAGAAGAGTGGAACCTTCATTAATCAGCAGTTTAGAATTCAAAAGTTTGTAGCAGCTGTCCCAGGACCTTCAGGTGTAGTTGATGATTTAGTCATTCTTAATCACTTAACATCGAGCTTACACGGTATAGCAGTTCAACTCACTCAAGCTGCTGGGCTAATTGCTCAAACTTGGACAAGTCTTTCTGCAACAATTCCAAGTCTTGCTCCTTTATCTTTCTCTACTATCCCAGAAACAGGACTTTTAGTAGATTCAACGGCATTTGCAAAATTGCCATTCGTTGAAACAGAAACCCTACACTTCAAACCGGTCGTATGAACCTCTTTTTTCAGCTCCCGGTAGTAATCCAAGTGCTCCTTAAGGGGATGGCAGTCATTGGTGTCATGTTCCCACTTGCTGGAGCATGTTCCATGGCTGAGCGTAAAATTTCAGCTTGGATTCAGGGTAGACCTGGTCCTAACCGTGCAATTCCATTTTGGTTTTCATGGGTTCCTGTACTAGGACCTATTTTACAAAAGCTAGGTGCTTTCCACTTACTGGCTGACGGACTTAAATTCTTATTCAAAGAAGATGTGGTTCCAGGCCACGTAAATAAAAAGTACTTCATCGCAGCTCCTATTTTAGCGATGATTCCAGCTTTATCGACAGTCACCTTTGTTCCTTTTGGTGCTTACATCGATTTGGGTGGAAACCTAACACCGCTTATTTTAGCAAATGTCGATGTAGGACTCTTAGCTGTATTCGCAGTATCCTCACTTGGTGTTTATTCTGTTGTATTAGCAGGTTGGGCTTCTAATTCTAAGTACTCTTTCCTCGGTGGTATACGTGCCTCAGCTCAGTTAATCTCATATGAGCTTTCGATGACTTTAGCGGTCGTTCCAGTTCTTTTATGGATCAATGCTCCAGGCACTGCCGGAACAATGAGTCTATCAAAGGCTGTAGAATTCCAAAGTCAGCCAGGCTTCTGGGGTGGTGCATGGTTTGCATTCACAATGCCTATATCAGCACTGATCTTTTTAATTTGCTTATTCGCAGAAACGAATCGTCAGCCATTTGATATGGCTGAATCCGAAGCAGATCTAGTCGGAGGTTTCCATACTGAGTACGGCGCTTTTAAGTGGTCCCTTTTCTTCGTAGCAGAGTACTGCCATATGATTGTAGGCTCGGCAGTCTTTATACTTCTTTTCTTTGGTGGCTGGAATCCTCTGCCTTGGCTACCACTCTCAAGTGTAGCCGCACTGCTTCACATTACCGAGTTGCCCCTCTTAGTAGGTCTTCTCTCGATTGGTATCTTCTTAGGTAAAATCTTAGCAATGCTTTTCCTATTCATGTGGGTACGTTGGACAGTACCACGGTTCCGCTATGATCAAGTTATGAAACTGGGCTGGCAGAAACTGCTGCCACTCGCTATCCTCAACCTACTTGTTACAATAATTGCAATCGCAGTTATTCAACACTGAGCACCCATGGCTGTCATTAAACTCGAACGTAAACCTTTAAGCTTAGCCGAGCGCACATACCTGCCCCAGATCGTGGGTGGACTTAAGATTACCCTGAAGCATTTGCTCAAGCCAACGATCACCATGCAGTACCCTGAGGAACGCCCTGCGATCCCTGCAGGCTACAGGGGAGCACCAACTTTAGTTAAAGATCCTCACGGTAGAGAAAAGTGTGTTTCCTGTCAGCTGTGTGAATTCGTATGTCCACCTAGAGCAATTCGTATTACTCCAGGAGAAATTGCACATGATTCACCGAACGCTCACGTTGAGAAAGCACCCCAAGCATTTGATATCGATATGCTGCGCTGTATTTACTGTGGGCTATGCCAAGAGGTCTGTCCTGAGGAAGCTATTTTCTTACAGAATGTCTATTCCACTACAGGCTACACCCGTGATTCTATGGTAAATCACAAAGCTGATCTTTACCAAATGGGTGGCACACTTCCAGACGAGCACTTTAAGTGGGATAAGAAAAAAGAAGCCGCAGAACATGGAGGCAGCCATCATGGTTAATCTTATGTTCACAGTATTTGCTTTAGTGTCAGTCATTGGAGCAATCGGTGCAGTGTTAAGTCGTAATACAGTCAATGCAGCCATGTGTTTACTGGTCTGCTTAGGTGGCGTTGCAGGTCTTTTTGTAGAGCTTGATGCCTTCCTTTTAGCGTTTCTTTTAATCTTAGTGTACGCAGGTGCTGTTGTAGCTCTTTTCTTATTTATTATCATGCTTCTGGACGTAAAGGGTAGTCTAGGTGGCATTAACCGTAATTTTAGTACCGTTGCTTCACTTGCTGCAGTCGCCCTTATCATTGCTGGAGTGGCAGCATTTTTACGTAATGCAGTACTCCCGACACCAAATCCAGCCAGTGTATTATCTGTTGGAGATACGTTAAAGTCCTACGCTGAACTCTTATTTACGACTTACTTACTTCCTGTTGAAGTGGTTGGTTTTCTTCTTTTATCCGCGATGCTTGGGGTGATCGCACTGTCCCGTAAATCAACATGATCCAATCAAGCCTCTTAGCTTATATCGGATTAAGTGCCGTTCTCTTTGCGATTGGTTTTATTGGCGTACTCTTACGCCGTAATGCCATTGTTATTTTTATGTCGCTAGAGCTTATGCTCATTGCATCCACCTTAGCTCTCGTAGCTTTCTCAAAATTCAATGGTACAATGGACGGCGACGTATTTGTATTTTTTATTCTTACCGTTGCTGCGGCTGAAGTAGCTGTTGGTCTTGCGATAGTCGTCGCTCTTTTTCGTCAGAAACAAACGATTCAAGTTAGCGAACTCGATTCACTTAAGCACTGATGAATCCCTCTACCTTAGCCTTACTTCTTATTGTTGTCCCTGTAGGGTCAGCAGCGCTTACCGCTTGCTTCTTACGTAAGTACCACGCACTGGCTACACTGCTCTCAGTCTTAGTCGCTACCTTCTACTTAGTTGGAGCTTTAGATTTAGCTCTTTCTGGTGCTCGTTTCGAACACAGCTTTGAATGGCTTAAGCTTGCTAGCCTGACCATTAATCTTGGGTTTAAGTTCGATGATTTGGCAGCTCTTATGCTTTCAATCGTCGGTATCGTTGGCTTCTGTGTTCATATCTTCTCCTTAGGCTACATGAAGGATGATCCAGCAAAGGCACGCTACTTTGCAGGGCTATCTATTTTCATGGCTTCGATGACCGGAATTGTTTTCGCAGACAATTTGTTCATGATGTTTATCTTCTGGGAACTGGTTGGTTTTAGTTCCTATGTTTTAATTAATCACTGGCACGAAAAAGACGGTCCAATGAATGCTTCAAAGAAAGCCTTCATTACAAACAGGGTAGGTGACTTTGGTTTCTTAATTGGTATTTTAATGTGCTACTGGTTACGCGGCACAGTCAACTTATCGGAACTCACTGCTCAAGCTTCAGCAGGTACAGCAGTAATTTCTACAGCAATTCCTCTTTTACTATTCTGCGGCGCAGTGGGTAAGTCCGCTCAACTGCCTTTACAAGTTTGGTTACCTGACGCAATGGAAGGTCCAACACCTGTATCTGCATTAATCCATGCAGCTACCATGGTGGCAGCGGGTATCTATATGCTATGCCGTATAGAAGTACTAATGGTACCTGATGCTTTGACTGTCATTAGCTGGGTTGGTGCCTTAACAGCAGTCTATGCTGCATTATGTGCTATTATCCAAAGAGACATTAAGAAAGTCTTAGCGTATTCAACACTCTCTCAGCTAGGCTACATGGTAACGGCTTTCGGTCTTGGATCTCTTACGATTCATTCAGAGACGGGTGCAGAAATTTTAGTTAAAGCAGGCGTTGGCGCAGCAATGTTTCATTTAACAACGCACGCTTTCTTTAAAGCGCTTCTATTTTTAGGCTCGGGTTCAGTGATTCACGGTTGTCACCATGAGCAAGATATTTTCAAGATGGGTGGCTTAAGAGGTCACATGAAAGTGACCTTCATTACTTTCACACTAGGTGTTGCAGCAATTTCTGGTTTCCCGCTCTTAGCAGGTTTTTTCTCTAAGGATGCGATTTTGTATCTCGCTTACGAAAACAACAAAGCGATTTTTGCACTCCTTGCAGTCACTGCTGCACTGACTGCCTTCTACATGATTCGTATGTGGATCATCGTTTTCTTTGGTAAAGCACGTAGTGATCACGCAGCTCATGCTCACGAAGGTGGCTTTGTTCTTCAAGCACCACTCGCACTGCTTGCTGTACTTGCTGTATTTGGTGGTTACCGCAGCTTCTATCCACACGGCTTTGAAGGTATTTTTAATCTCGTAGCTGAAGCTGAAGGTCCAGCAAAACTTGGGATGTTAGTTGTAAGTTTAATTGTACTTTCCTTAGGTGCTGGACTTGCCTTTGCTGTCTACCGCTCGGTAGCAACCTTAACGCAGCATGATCCGCTTGAAGCTAAATTTCCAAAACTGTTTATCTTCATTATTTCTTTAAAAGAGAGCTTTGATTCTGTTTACACCTACTACATCGATAAAGTCCAGCAGCGTTTTGCGATGCTTCTTAACTTCTTTGATTTATTAGGTCTTGGGGGATTTATCCGCCTTGGTGCAGGAGCAGTCAGTATCTTAGGCTTTGGCGTAAGAGCTCTGCATGTCGGAAAGCTAAACGTTTATCTTTACTGGTTTTTCTTCGGTGTAGTCTTTTTGTGGCTCTATGTAGCCGGAATATTCTAAAGCGCCATGTTCTTATCCCTTGATCCCTTTTTACCCGCTTTAGGGGTACCACTGTTTATAGCACTCCTGATTGGCTTAGGCCTTCCTAAGCGCTGGTCAGTCAGACTCTCCTACATCGGATTTCTAGCACCACTTTTATCTGCACTTCATGTATGGTGGTATTTTGCTTCTTCAAATAAAGTGTCCGGTTTTGCATTCTATAATGCATATTCTACAGGTATTGACCGTTTAGGTATTGGGCTAAAGTTCGGCGTTAATGGGCTTTCCATGCCGCTTTATGTTTTAGCAGGAATCGTTGGTTTTGCAGCTGGGCTTTATGCAATTCGCTCAGGCGCAGATCGTCTCAAACTTTACTTGATGCTTCTTTTAGTGATGCAAGCAGGCCTTATGGGTATTTTTGCATCCGTTGATATTTTTTATATCTATTTTTTCCACGAATTAGCACTCATCCCAACGTTCATTATGGTAGGGCTTTGGGGTGGACGTGACCGCAACTATGCGGCGATGAAGATGACAATCTACTTAACAGTAGGTGCTATGCTTTCCTTGTTTGGTCTAATAGCGATCTATGTAAAAAGTGGCGTAAATAGCTTTGATTTAATTACCTTAAAACAAGCACTCGCTGATCATCCCCTTGAGCTAATTAAGCAGCAGCACTTCCTAGGAATCTTACTTTTAGGTTTAGGTATCTTAGTTTCTCTTTGGCCGTTTCATACCTGGGCTCCACTGGGCTACGGTGCAGCACCAAGTTCTGCCTCCATGCTGCATGCAGGGGTACTCAAGAAATTTGGTCTTTATATGCTGATTCAAGTAGTAATCCCTCTTTTACCAGAAGGCTTATCTCACTGGAGTCATCTGTTAGCTTTATTAGCACTCTTTGGAAATGTGATTGTGATTGGTTTAGTTACCATAGCTCAGCGCGATTTAAAGCAGATGATCGGTTTTAGTTCTGTTATGCATATGGGTTATGCCTTCTTAGGTATTGCAGCAGGTTCTGCACTAGGAACAGGCGGCGTAGTCATGCTTATGGTAGCACACGGCTTATCGGTTGCTCTTTTATTCTTACTTACAGCTTCAATTCATCAAAGAACTGAAACCTACTCCTTTAATGATATGGGAGGGTTAGCGAGAAAAGCTCCTGTACTCGCTGCTTTATTTACAGCTGCAACATTTGCAAGTATTGGCCTTCCTGGATTTGCAAACTTCTGGGGTGAGCTTTCCATCTTCATTGCACTGTGGCATTACTCAGCTTGGATGACTTGTGTTGCAATCTTAGGTGTTATTATTTCAGCAATCTACGGACTTCGCTCGGCAGCTTATGTTTTCTTTGGCGAACCAACCAATAGTTTTAAACTCGTGGATTCGCATCGTCCTGCCTCTGATATTACCTGCTCAGAAAAGATTCCTGCTTTAATCTTACTTATCGCACTTTTATTTGTCGGTTTCTATCCGGCTTCACTCACAAACGCTATTAATTCGAGTTTACCTGCCTCCGAGGTTCATTCGAGTACCCAAGCAAACGTAGCTGCAAGCCACTGATCACCCATGGAAATCTCGGTACTACAACACCTCGCCTCGGGAAATGTTTGGAGTTCATTATGGCCTGAGCTGTCCTTAGGCTGTCTTGCTCTAGCGCTACTCGTACTAGAAATTGTTCTCCCTAAGAAGTCGCACGACGTAATCTCACAAGTAGCGATCCTAGGTCAGATGATTATCTTAGGTTTCGTTTTGTTTTGCTGTCACTCAAGTGATGCAACGACAGAAATCTTTAACGGCTTAATCACGTTAACGAAGACAAGCCACATCATGCGGGTCTTCTTCTTACTGGCTTCAATCTTTGTGTCTTTGATAGCTCGTGTAAGCCTAGCTAAACAGACCATGCCTAAAGTAGAATTCTACCACATTGTTATGGTGGTTTCTGCAGCCATGATGCTTCTTGTAGAAAGTAGCCATTTAATCATGGCCTTTGTCGCTTTAGAAACTGTAACAATTGGTCTTTACGTATTAGTCAGCTACAGCCGTGAGAGTGCACTTACTCTTGAAGCAGGACTTAAGTATTTAGTCATGGGAGCTCTTAGCTCTTCACTCTTACTGTTTGGTATTGTTCTTTTATACGGCGTATCGGGTAACCCGCTTTTAGTAGGCCACACGCTATCTGGAATGCATTATCAAGATTTAGGAAATTTCCTAAATTTAAATCCCCATAACTTCTTAGCCAGTGTTGGTATTATCTTAGTGATCGCAGGCGTTGCTTTCAAAATGGGTGCTTTCCCATTTCAGATTTGGGTACCTGACGTGTATCAAGGAGCTCCGACTCCAACGACTGCTTTCTTAGCGGTTGCTTCTAAAGCAGCAGGCTTTGGTTTGCTCCTTAGTTTATTTCACACCGTTTTACTATCCTACAGCTGGCTTGTAATCCCTGTCTTAAGTTTTATGGCAGGAGCTACTATCTTGTTTGGTAATTTTGCAGCTCTAACTCAGACTAATGTTAAGCGCTTAATTGGTTTATCCGGTGTATCGCATGCAGGCTTCTTACTCTTAGGTGTAGTTGCTTCTGCAACCATTCCTATGGCACTAGGCGCTGTTTATTTTTATCTCTTCTCTTATCTCTTAGCATCGTTTCTTGTTTTCTGTGTTATGGCGCATGTCGCACCTGCTGAAGATGCTAATCAAGAACTCTCTCATTATGTAGGTCTTGCTCGGGATAATCCTTTCTTAGGTGCAATCTTAGCTATTGGACTTGGTTCCTTAGCTGGCATTCCTCCTTTAGCTGGCTTTATGGGTAAATTCTTTGTCTTCTTAGCAGCCTATCAGGCTAAGATGTACTCGCTACTCTTTGTCGCAATTATCGGTGTAATCGTTTCGATTTATTATTACTTTGGTTGGATTAAAGCTGCATTTTTTGAATCCTCAGAACAAGACGCAGGTGCAGCAAGACCTGCACGTACTGAAGTCTGCTGGTGTAACCGCTTAATCTTTACATTAGTAGCACTTGTTACTCTTGGCCTTGGATTTTACCAGGGAGCATTAGGTCAGTGGCTTAACTGGTAAAATAAACCAACAGGCAGTTGTTTCATAGTGTGAATAATCATTATTCACCTCCTGAATAGATAAGCTTTCTGGGGAGTTGTTTGCATCTTTTTATTAAGCTTATGCAGACAAAAAAGACCTGCTTTTTGAGCAGGTCTTTAACAGACGAAATATGCTTATTTAAGCCTATTATTTCCAATAGCCCTCAATCAAAGTTTCTAGGTTTCATGATATGACGCTAAAACTTAAGATATGTGTAAAAGACTATTGAAAGTATAGTTTTGTGACGTTAGCTTACTCCTACCCTTAAAAGAAGCTTAGGTTTCACAGCCTTTTTGGGTTGCTCATAGAAATTGATACTATGGTTTTAAGGTAAGCCTAATGAAAGTAACCGGTCTAGCCCTAGTTCCACCACCTACAGCTTCGGATGCACCCAAAGTTACTCCTGAACTGTTGGCTTCTGTCTTGGCGCGCTATTCCCGCAGTAATGAGGGCCTAAGCTCTATCTTATCGAAGGTTGATATCGATAATCCTGATGCGTCAATCGATCGTATTTTAAAATTTGTGGATTATGGGCATGCCTCGATCGGTGGCTTAACTGGAGGTATAGCAGTTGCTATTGATGGAATATCAATGTGGCTTGCTTACAAGATCTTCGAATTTTCGCAGATGGCAGATGGTCAGGAATCCAGCACCCGTTACATCACGATGGATTCCAGCAATATTCCTACGCCTGAAGAAATAGGTATCCCTGAGGATTTAATTCCGCAGTGGAATGATGTCATGCAAAAATCATTTGCTGCCTATAA
>Ga0114959_10001909_pt1 | contig 17716 bp, 24 predicted proteins | sample C_130625_EF_Meta_FD_87317 | JGI IMG/M metagenome (GOLD analysis project Ga0114959, IMG submission 87317) | Freshwater microbial communities from Lake Croche, Canada to study carbon cycling - C_130625_EF_MetaG | ecosystem: Environmental > Aquatic > Freshwater > Lake | place: Lake Croche, Canada...
CCGGAGAGCGTGGTGTCCGACTGGGACAAGGCCGCGATGGCCTATGCCAAGGCCCGACAGCAGGGCGACGGGACAATCGGGGCAGTGGTGACGGCGGGACACGCCGGGGATGAGTGGGTGCGGTACTTTCGCTACATCGGCATAGTTGCCCGCGCGAGATTCGCTGATCATCAACTTAGGAACGGGGGTTCCTTGACCGTACCCACCGAATTCCCTCACCAGTATGATCCTACGTTCGTGCCGGGGATTTATCGCCCCGACAGGCGCAAGGGACCGCAAGAGCGGGAAATCGAACGGGTCAGGGTCGCCGCCAAGCTAAGGGACATGAGGTCAGAGCTTCGCCCCGCCAAGCCACTAGGCCAAACTGAGACCTTGCTGTCTGAGGTCGAAAAACGGCAGGCGGCAGAGCGCTGGCTCGAACACGCGCGCGAGATTCGGTCTGAACCCATTAAGGTCTCTGAAAAGCTGAGAAGCATGATGAAACCGACTCGAAACGACTAGGCACAAAAAAAGACCCCATTGGACAATGCCAGTGGGGTCTTAAATCGTTTCTAAGGGGCCTAGGACGGCGGTCTAGAGGTTCGAAGCTATACCCATAGCATTGGACTCTAAAAGCGCTCTGTCGGCCTTCTCTGATTCAATTTGATCCAAGTGCTGATGCACGTCGGCCTCGGTCCAAATCGACGACGGAAATAGCGGTCGGCCAGTCACTTGGCAGTAATAGGCCCACAGCTCTGGATCGGCATCGCAGCAGGGTTCGCGACTCGGAATATCGTTTGTCGTTTGTCTTTCCACGTTAACCCCTCCTATCGAAAGACCAAGAGACTAACCCCTTGTCTGATGTCGCCAGCCATTCATTGGACTGAGAAAAGACGCGCAGGGTGTAACCCCTGCTTGCCTTACATTTTGTTGGTGTCGATGTCCCTTTTTTGGCAAATTGCCCGCCAGCAGCGTAGGCCATCCAATTGGGGCTAGACCACAGGTAAGGGTTATCGATCTGCGGGTCTTGGGCATTGTAACCCTGCATAAATGCTTCAGTGAGGTCCATGTTAACCCCCTATCGCGACAGAAAAGACCCACACAGCTAGAACCACGATAGCTGCAACGCCCAATTCTATGATTGCTGAGAGCATGATTAAGCCTCCTCTTCTTCTGTTTCGTCAGCCCAAGCCTCTGGATAAGCGTCCATCATGCTTCGAGCGATAGAGTAAAAATCTACGCTGCTCAAAAAGGCTCGCGCATAGTCCAGCGCCAGCCCTTCACTGCACCCTGTTTCGAGAGCCTCGTTTGCATATTCCTTCAAAACATCTTTGAGATTGTAGAGCGTCAAACCGCTCCACCCCATGTCGGTCGGGTCCATTCCGTCGAAGATTTCGAGATTGACGCGCCACGTTTCATAATTAGTCCAGCCGTTATAATCAGACATAGTTTTTCCCTTTCCGATAGATTGCAACATGGCAATCAATAACCCCACCTTGTTAAGATGGGGTTAAAGCTTGTCACGCAGCCTCAGAGCATCATGAGCAGCAGCTCTTCAGCCCCATACACTTTGGGCGCATCGCACGACTCGCAAACGTAGCGGCGCGCGTCTGGCTCCACCCCGTAGGCGTCATCCCCGCAGGCAATGCAGAAGCCTAGATGGTCGTCTTCTTCGCAGGCTTGCATGACGCGGTCGACGGTAACGCTCTTGTTTATTTTCATGGTCTTTCCCTTTCCATGTGAAGCTGGATTGCTTCCAAATGAGGGCGGTATCCCCCGCCCCCATGAAGCTGCAATCAGAGCGCAGGGAAATATATCTTCAGACAGTTCGCTGCGTAGGGGTAAACGTGGCAAGCGTCGTGATACTTTACAAAGTCGCCCTCACCTTCTTCGCAATCAACGGCACAGGCTGAATAACCTGTTGCCACCAACTCGCGAACAATTGCGCGAATCGCTTTGACCTCTTCGCCCTCTAGGCCGCTATCGTCACCGTTAACAAAGTAGCAGGCCCAGTGGCTTGGCAGAGTGTAGAAAATTGGTTCCATGTTCGTTCCCTTTCGTCGCCATCATGTGATGACCTACACAATATACACACTACTATCTAGGCTGTCAATAGCTATCTCTCTATATATATATAAAAATCTATCTAATCATATCGTATTAGGTCTTTCGTTTATTAGTTAACAAATAGCACCCTCAACACAGCACAGTGATGAAAGAGTCACACTCCCACAGTGACATATATGTCACACTCTATCTATGCTATCTATAGGTATCTATAAAGGGCCTGGGTATGTATCTATTAACCATATATAGATATATAAGGCGTACAGATACCTGACATGGTATTGGACGTAACAGAGATAGCTAGATAGACCCCCCCCCGCCCCTGCCCAGTGCGATGGCCCTTGGGGGCGGTCGAGGTGTGCACCCAACAGCTCTCCACCCCAAAAAAAATCTTGGTTTTCTAATTAATTGGTTTAGGGTGGGGTTTATGATTGAGATAGAGAGTGGGGTAGAGATACCTCAACCTGAAGCCCCTTTGCGGAAGATGAAGTACCCGTTCAACTGTTTGAACGCGGGTGACAGCTTTGTGTTTCCGGTAGAGGAGGGCGAGGACCGCGACGTAGTTCAGAACCGGCTACGCAGTGCGGCTGCGAACTGGGGCAGGGATCGCGGCGTGAAGTTTGTGACCCGCCGGGTTCAGAACGGGATTAGGGTCTGGCGCGTGAAGTGACGCGGGGTGGAGCAGCCCGGTAGCTCGTCAGGCCCATAACCTGAAGGTCGTAGGTTCAAATCCTGCCCCCGCAACCAGCACTAGAGGCAGCATGGAAAACGGGCGTCGCAGTCTCCTCAAAGCCGTTAGCTGGCGCATTGTCGGCACAATCGATACCTTCTTGCTGACTTTCCTTGTGACGGGCAAGCTGGTCTGGGCGGCGTCCGTGTCGGCTCTGGAGCTTTGCACCAAGGTCTTCCTGTTCTGGGCGCATGAGCGTCTGTGGAACCGTATCTCTTGGGGGCGTGATGTCTGACACGGTTAATTTTGAATACTTTGCCGAGATGGAACCGCATGTGCGGAAGGTCATGGCCGGGGAATACGGGGTTGGCACCCTGCTTGAGAAGCCGGTCATCTTGGACCTTGGGGCCAACATTGGGGCGTTTGCCGTCTGGGCTAAAAACCTGTGGCCGGATGCCGAGGTGCATAGCTTCGAGCCTATGGAATTTAACATCAACGTCTTCAAGCGGAACGTCGCTGGCCTAGAGGGGGTCACCCTGCATGAGATGGCCGTGGGCGACCCTATGCTCAACCAGATGTATATCGGCAAGAGCAATCAGGGCGAGTGCAGCCAGTACGTCTCTGAGGGCGTCATAAGCGATACCTTGCCGGTGGAAGTCTGCGACCCCGATTGCAACTTCTTCCGCGCCCTTGCCAAGCGGGCGGACTTCATCAAGCTAGACATCGAAGGGGCCGAGACCTACGTTTTGGGCAACATGCCGCTGGAGGCCGAATACATCGCCCTTAAATATCATGGCGAAGAGGCCCGCCGGGACGTAGACAGGCTGCTGCACGGATACCATCTGATAGGGGCCGAGGTGACCGCAATCGGGTACGGCGTTCTCAAGTATCAGAAAACGAAACGATGAAATTCAACCTCGACCATTTCTATCTCTTCTGCCGCCAGCTTCGGATTGAGACGAAGGAGGAGGGGCTGAAGAAGATGGAAAAGTTGCTTGGCACCCAAACCTACACAATGGGTGAGATTGCCAAGGGGCTGGAAGAGGATTGCCATTTCTTCGTGATCCTCAAGGGGCGGCAGCTTGGCATTACCACGATCAGCCTCGCCCTCGATCTCTACTGGCACTTTGTCAACCCCGGCCTGCAAGGCACGTTGACGACCGACACAGAAGAAAACCGTGACATGTTTCGCTCGACCCTTGCCATGTATCTGGAAGGGTTGCCCCGCGAGTTCAAAGTTCCGGCGGTCGCCCATAACCGCAACCAGCTTCAGCTTAAGAACCGCTCGCGCCTGTTCTATCAGGTGGCGGGCCTGCGGGCAAAAGGCTCCCTTGGGCGCGGCAAGGCTATCACCTACCTCCACGGCACCGAGACAAGTTCGTGGGGCGATGAGGAGGGGCTTGCGTCCCTTCTTGCGTCTCTCGCAGAGACTAACCCCTTGCGGCTGTACATGTTTGAAAGCACGGCGCGTGGCTTCAACATGTTCCACGACATGTACACCACGGCCAAAAAGGCTCGCACCCAGCGCGCCATCTTCTGCGGCTGGTGGCGCAACGAGTATTATGCGTCCGACCCAAACAGCGATGTCTATAAAGTCTATTGGGACGGCAAGCTGACCGGCGAGGAAAAAGAATGGGTCCGCGACATCAGGAAGCTCTACGGCTTTGAGATCAACTCGCGCCAGATTGCTTGGTGGCGCTGGAAGATGATGGAAGGCATCAAGGACGATGCCCTCATGTACCAAGAGTTCCCGCCGACCGAAGACTATGCCTTCGTCATGACAGGCTCCTCGTTCTTCTCGAATTCGCGCTGCACGGATGCCGTGAAGGATGCAAAGAAGGACAAGCCCGATTGCTACCGCTACCTTATGGGTATGAACTTCGAAGACACAGAGGTCATTAAGTGCCGTGAAGAGACTGCAACCCTTAAGGTCTGGGAAGAGCCAATTGATACGGCTTATTACGTTATTGGCGCTGACCCTGCTTATGGTTCTAGCGACTGGGCTGATAGATTTGTCGTGCAGGTGTATCGAGTTTATGCCGATGGGCTGGACCAAGTGGCCGAGTTCGCTACCTCAGAACTGAACACCTATCAATTTGCGTGGGTCATCGCGCACTTGGCGGGAGCCTACAAGAACTCGACGCTCAACCTTGAGGTCAATGGCCCCGGCCAGCCCGTGCTGCAAGAGCTTCGCAACCTGAAGCGCCACGCTGCGGCGGTGGGCGGCGCTCGCGGCAACGACCTAATGGACGTTCTGTCTCACATGCAGAACTACATCTGGCGCAAAAACGACACCCTGTCTGGCCCCGGCACAAGCATCGGCTGGCTCACCACACATGCCACCAAAGAGCGCATGATGTCCTACATGAAGGATTATTTCGAGCGCGGCATGATGAAGATCAAGTCGATTAGCTGCATCGAAGAAATGAAGACCATCCGCCGCGACGGCGGGACCATCTCGTCCCCCGGCAGGTCAAAGGATGACCGCGTGATCGCCTCCGCCCTTGCTGCGGCGGCTTATGCTGAGCAAGTCCAGCCGCGCCTGATTGCCATGCGGCTAAGCCGCGCCGTGTCCAAGGGCATGGAGCAATACACGCCGGAAGAGATCACGACAGGGCGCAATGTGTCGAACTATCTAAAAAAAATAGGGATATACGGGCAATGAACGAAGTCTTGAGCAAGGCCGAAATCCGCCGCCGGATGGCCCGATTCCTTGAAGAAGGGAATCGCGCTATGTCCATGAAGTTCCTTGGGGAACTCGCGGGGCTATCTGAACGGTTGATTTTCGGAATGTTTGTGGGCAACACCCACGCGATGTCTGAAGAAAGCCAAGTGCGGATGTCCCGCGCCCTTTTGCGGCTTGAACGCGGCGATGTCACGGTTATGAGGAACCGGAATCGCACCAAATACCTCCAGTACAACCGAGAGCCGAAACCCCGTGTGGTCAGAGGATATGGCTTGAAATTAGACGGCGGTAAGATTACCCTTAACGTGGGCCTTAAGAATAAGGCTAACTTTTCTGAACGTACATTTAGAGAGCAGATGGAGGGAAAGTGATGGCTATTCTTCGTTCTTATAAATGCCCACGGCATGGATTTTTTGAGGCTTGGGAGCCTCTTTGCGAGCAGGGCTGCACTGACGTTGCGGTCGTTTTCCTGCGAGCGCCGTCTATGCGGGACAGCGTGAAAGCTGGGCGAACAAAGAAAAATGACAGCACCCTCAAGCAGTTAGCTTCAGATTTCAAGATGACAGACATCAAGTCGGTCAAAGAAGGCGAAAGCCAGCAGGGGTACATCACCCGCAACAATGCCAAGATTGGGGAGCAGGAAGCCGAAATGGCTCGGCAGGCCAAGCTGAACGGCGTCATGTGGGGCGATGCAGGCAAATACTCTATGCAGGGGATGCTTTCGGGCGGGGCCGTGAAATCCGCTATGGGAGAACCAGTTGGCTTTAACCCAAAAGATGCTAATCTGCCCACCAAGCTCCCAACGATGGTTCATGCAAATGATCCAACTCTGAAGATTGGCGACTGATGAGAATCCCTTCAAATCTACAGCAGCGCGAAGAGCTATATCTAGACCTCGTTCGCAAATGCAAGGTATCTCAACAGGAGCGCAAAGCGGATTATAATTCGCTGCGCGCTTATTACCTTTTTGGTGCCGGTCCTGAAGAAAGCCCGTCTGCCTACAACAAGATTTACCCGCACATCGACCAGTTGGTCGCCTTCCTGTATTCGGCTGACTCAACTCGCTTTGCCATTAATCTCGGCGCGTCGGCCCCCGATACGGAATATACAAAAATCCCCCGCCTGACTCAGGCCCTTAACGACAAGTGGTCTGACAGCAACGGCGACCACATCTTTGGCCTCGCCCTAAATTGGGCGATGTGCTACGACAGCGCCTTTATCAAGCTGATCGTCAACAAGGGGCAAATCTTCCCCTATTACGTTGACCCGGCCATGATGGGCATGTTGCGCGAAGACGTTCCTCACTCTGATCGTCAGGAAGCCTTCACGCACACCTATTACATCACCAAATCTGATCTTTACGCCCGGTTGTACAACCACCCCAAGCGCGAAGAGCTTATCAAGCGTATCACCGCTGGCCCGACAGAGACCCATTACGTTGCAAGCGGCATCGACCGCATTGTCCTGTCCCAAGTGGACCCAATGATGATGGGCAACGTCAATCTTGACCTCAATGGCTACAACCGCATGAAGCCGCGTGTTGAAGAAGAAACCATTGAGATGACAGAGCTTTACGTCTGGAATGACGAAATCCATGACTACATGGTGGTCACAAAAGCCGACCCCGATGTTGTCATCTACGACCGCCCGAACGAGACCATGTTCTTGAAGGGCGAAAGCCCGTTCATCCAGATTTGCCCCAATCCCATGCCGGATTACTTCTGGGGCCAATCTGAGGTTTCGCGCCTCATCTACCTCCAGCAGATGTACAACCGCCGCATGGGCGAGATCCTCGATCTGCTCGCCAAGCAAGTTAACCCGCCGACCGCCCTTATGGGCTTCACGGGCATCTTGGACGAAAAGAACTTTGCCTTGAATCGCCCCGGCGGGCTGCTCTCAACCGACATGCCAAACGCCAAGGCTGATCGCCTTGCCCCGCAAATGCCCGCCGACTTGTACGAGCAGATCAAACAGATCGACAACTGGTTCGAGGAAGCCTCTGGCATTTCCTCTGTCCTGTCTGGGCGTGGCGAAAGCGGCGTCCGCTCTGCCGGTCACGCCTCCCAGCTTGCGCGTCTTGGCTCTTCTCGCGCCAAGCGCCGCGCCCTTCAGGTAGAACTTTCCCTCGAAAAGATGGCAACGCTCTATATGAAGCTGATCCAAGCCTATGATCCTACGCACTACAAAGATGCGGACGGTATGAAGTTCATAGCTGAACAATTTACCAAGGATTACATGGTTAAGGTGGATGCCCACTCAAACAGCCCGATCTTTATGGAAGATACGCGCTCTATGGCGTTTAATCTGTTCAAAGCAGGCGCTATCGACAAAGAAAGCCTGCTGGACCTGATCGACCCGCCCATGAAGCAGATGCTTAAAGAGAAGCTAAAGAAAGCATCGTCAGCCCCCCAACCGGAGGGCGGAAACGTAACTCCGATTAAAAAGGAGGCTAAAAGTGGCTAACCAACAATCTTATTCTGGTGATCAGCCTCGTTTTAATTCTAAGGAATTGACACGAAGGGAAAAACCAGCGAACCTTGAACGAAGTGTTTCTCCTGTCCGGTCGTTTGGCGATAAAAAGCTCAGGCGTATGGACAGAGGTGGGAACAGTCGCGCAACCGTGAGGTGAGCCATGTACAAATCCGTGAAGCGCAGCCGGAGAGGCAAGCGCCACTGAACGAATTGGGGACAGTCACTCTAACAGGAGGCCGACACATGGCTAAGCGTAAGGGCCGCAAGGGCAAGCGCTAATTGGTTCCCGCAAGGGTTCCATTAGCTTTCCACCAATCCATTCCTCTCATGACGGAGACGCAAAATGCGTAAGGGTCGCAAGGGTCGTAAGGCTCGTCGGTAACTAATAAACGGGTTAGCCCCGTTTCTAGTTAACGTCTGACGGGGGACGGACGTAAAATTTTCCCCCGCTTGACTTTCTATGCTGTTTGTCAGCAACTTGTGCAAAATTTGGGTGTTACATGGCCGATCAGGACATTATGCAGTTGATGGCAAGCGCTTCCCAGCCCGGTGCTGGGGATGGTGCGGCTCCTTCTTTGTCCGACAGCGCCCCCCCGATGCCTGCCCCGATGTCAACGCCCGAACCTAAAGCGGGCGAGCGCGAAGCCGCGATGATTAACGTGAGCATGGCGCTTGACCTTCTTGAGCGTTGCCTGCCGCAGATTGGCTCTGAGACGCCGGAAGGCCGGAAGCTAATGTCTGCGCTCAACTCGCTTACTTCTATCATTGGGGCGAAAAAGCCTCGCACCGATGAACTTCAAGCTGCTGAAATCATGCAGTTGCTTGGAAATCTCCCGCAGGCGGCGGGTTCGATGCCGGGTGGTGGCGGTATGCCCCCCGGCGGCGCTCCTCCGATGGGTGGTGCAATGATGGGCGGCGGTATGCCTCCCGGTGGTGCGCCCCCAATGCCTGCTGCACCTCCGCCCGCGCCGGGTGCTGGTGCGCCTCCCGCAATGCCGCCGGGTATGCCGCCCGGTGGACCGACCCCGCCCATGTAGGAGCGAGCAAATGGACCTGTTTAAGCCGCGCAAGGCGTCTTCGCCCCGCAACCCGACTACCGATCAGCAGCAGAATGGTCAGATCACCAATACGCCGCGTTTCGCGCACCTTGGTGGCCTTTCCAACTCGTCTAAGACCGGCACTAAGAACCAGTACAAAATCGTGCCGCCCGGTGACGGTAAGAAAGTCATCTAACCAGAACGCATAGGGGACTATAAAATGGCGTCTCTCGAAGACCTTTCGTCGGAAGCCCGTGATGAGCTTGCTCAGCTTGCTCGTGAACTGGCCGATAATCCTGATACGCGAGAGGCGTTTTTGCGCCTTACGAAGAAGGCTCGTCCTTCGATGAACATTGACGCGATTGACTTGAAAGATGAAGTCGCGGCTCGCCTTGACCATGCTAGTGAGCGCGTGAGCCACCTTGAAGGTAAGCTGCGTGAACGAGACGCCCTCGATTCTTTGGATCGTCGTAGGCGCGACCTCATTAAAACCGGCAAGGCTAAATCAGAAGAAGAAATCGTGGAAATTGAAAAGATAATGCTCGAAAAAAGCATTGCTAATCATGAAGCGGCGGCGGATTACTACAACTACATGAGGCAAGCGGCAACGCCGACGCCCCAGACATCCTTTAGCAGGAATGTTATGGACGACAGCGCTCGCCATACCTTGAAGAAGTTTTGGTCTAATCCCGCTGGCGCTGCGCGAGACGAAGCTGCCAAGGCTCTGACAGAAATTCGGAGAAATCCGAGACCTATCGGGTTTTGACTGTAAACGGGGACGATAGGCGCAAATTTAACCAAACATGAGGTGCTAACATGCCTATTGGTGGCGGTATTGTTCCCGCATCAGGCTCTAATCAGTATGCCGAACTAACGTACGTCACACGCCGTGCGTTTATCCCCAAGATGGTCGTCCAGATTTATAACTCGACGCCTCTTCTTGCGGCTCTCATCGCCAATAGCCAGACGGCTACGGGCGGTGTTTCGTCCGTCACCGTCCCGGTGCAGGGCGCTCAGTTCGTCAATGCTCAATGGTCTGATTACTCTGGCTCGTTTGCCCAGCCTGCCGTTCAGCAGGGTGCGTATAACGCCGAATTCAACCTGAAGCTCATGATCGCCCCTGTGCCGTTCCTCGGCATGGAAGGTGCAGTGCAGCAGGACCACGCAATCATCCCACTTATCGAAGCTCGTATGAACGACGCGACGAACGTGATGATGGATGCGATGGCGACTGCCCTCTACACCAACACCACAAACACCCAGCAGTTTACGGGTCTCCCGGCTGCGGTGGATGATGGCACGGGTACTGCCACTTACGGCAACATCAACCGCTCGACCTACACTTGGTGGAAGTCGAAGCAGTACGCTGCTGGCTCGGTCAATCCGACTCGTCAGAACGTCCTCCAGTACATTTCTGGAACTGTGAAGAACGGCGCTGAAGTCCCGACGTTTGGCGTCTGCGGCTTTGGTACTTGGACGCTGCTGGCGCAGGATTACGTTGGTCAGGAACAGTATGTCATCACGCCGGGTCACGGCTTCGATGGCGACTCCAATGGCCCGCAGGCTGCGTTCCGCGCCCTGATGGTTGCTGGCGTTCCGGTCTATCCCGACCCGTATTGCCCAGAAGGTACGCTGTACCTCCTCAACACCAACTACCTCTCGCTCTATATCCACGAGCAGGGTCAGTTTGTGTTCACGGGCTTCGAAAGCACCCTGCCCAATTGGCAGATTGGCTATGTCGGCGCGGTCATCAACATTGCTGAGCTTGTTTCCACGAAGCCGAAGTCGATGACTAAGGTGACTGGCTACAACTCGCTCTCGCTCTAAGGAGATCGTCACATGGCTGGTGGTTTTAATAAAATTATCCTTGGTAACGTCGCGGCGAACACCCCCGGCGGCACATTCCAGACCGAAACGGTCGCGAGTGTTGGCGCTGGTAACTCGACCGCGATGTTGAACGCAAAATACATCCCGGCGGGTGTTTACATCTACCCGGCGACTGCGAACGTGACCATTGAAGTCAACGCCTACACAGGCAGCGCGAATAGCTGGACCACTTGGTACGCAGCTAACACCGCTGGCTGGCTGGAAAGCGACGGCTACAATGTGCGCGCCAACGCAACGACTGGCACCCAGACGGTCACGCTTTATGGTGTGAACGGTGGTCAGGCGGCTACTGGCACGTTCAACAGCTAATAGGGGGTCCGCATGGCACAATCTGACGCCGTTGCTCAGAACACCCCTATCAGCTTTGGCAATTACGCTCTGTCATCAGCACAGGGCGTATCTCTAGCAGCCACGGGTAATGCCGTGGTTACATTGCCGATTCTTAGTGGCGGTCTGACAGGCACCACTGGTTCAATCATTGTCCGCCGTATTACGGTTTCAAACCCGGCTAATACGGCTGGCGGTGCTGTTCCTAACATTGCTACGGCCAACGTCTCCATCCTGACTTCCAGTGATGGAAATACCTCCAATGCAATCGCCTCGGCGCAGACCATTGGTAACGTAACCGGCGCGTTGACTTATCAGGATTTGACTCTCGCTGCTGGCACGGCAACAAAGTCTTATAACGCCAATGCGTTGTTTGTTTTGGTTACAACCGCCGTTGCCAACTCTGCGGTTCAGATCACTGTTTACGGGGATGTGGTGCAATTCTGATGATTAGCGTTTGGGTCATAAACAAAGGTACTGAAAAGATTGACGGCGGGTGGGATGGGAAGAAATATGAGTTTCTTCCTCGAAAGCCCGTCGAAGTCCCTGTGGCGCTTGCCCAGCATTACTTTGGTTTTGGCCTGATTGATAAATCAGACGCGCTTGTACGACTTGGCTGGATCAAAACAGCTAACGACTTGCCGGGTGCAATGGCTAAGCTCAACACGTTTGAGATTACCGAAACCCGGCCCCAAGGCTACCGAGAAACGTCCCCAACGGTAGACCGGACCCCTCTCTCTGTTCCAAGACAGGGAGAGGGGAAAGGGACGCAGGCTGCATGATGTGGAACCGCAATGACCACTCTACAGGACTACATCACGCAAGTCAGACGGCTTCTGCATGATGCCAATGCGAATTTTTGGTCAAATACTGACCTGACTGCGTATATCAATACCGCCCGTAATCAGCTTGTGCGCGATACGGGTTGCAAGCGTGAGCTTCAGACTTCAGCCACGGTCACAAATCAAGAAGTCTATAATTATTCGTCTTTGCCCAAGGGCGCGAAAACCCTCGACATCATCAACATCAATCTTTATTGGGGCAATTCGCGCTGGCCGCTGAATTACCTGCCTTGGTCTCAGTTCAACGCCCAGCTTCGCTATTGGCAGAACTACTACAACCGCCCCATTGCCTTTTCAAATTATGGCCCGCAGAAGTTCTACCTTGGGCCTTCGCCAGATCAGGTTTACACGATTGAAGTGGATTCGGTTGTCCAGCCGGATGACCTTGTCAATCTTTCTGACCCTGACCTCGACATTGTTGACCCGTTCCAACAGCCGGTCCCATTCTTTGCCGCTCATTTGGCAAAGTATTACGAGCAGAGCTACGGCGAGAGCGAAATCTTCAAAGGCGAGTACCAAAAGCTCGTAGCCAACGTCCTATCGACGCAGTTCACTCGTAGGATACCCAACGCTTACGCTTCGGGGCAATAATGGCTCAGTCCCCAGAACAAAAGAAAAGCTATCAGGTTGTTAAAGCGTTTAAGTCGCTTAACACCAAAGCCAATCGCACGGCTATTGCCGACGAAGAGTTTTCTTGGATTGAAAACATCCAACCTATTGGGTTTGGTAACCTTAAAGTCATTCCGACTTACTCAAATGTTGGAATAACTTGGGCAAACACCGTTACGACCTTGAGCAGCGCGAATATCAACAACAAAGATTATGTCCTTGCTTTTGAGAAAAACGGCGGTTGCCAAGCGTATAATGTCGGGTCAAACACGGTTGTCACCGTAGCCAATTCAGGGACATTCTCCTCTACAGGGGTAATTGCCAATCAATGGAAAGACGAAAGAGTCACCATTGCTGACCCTGAAAAAGGTTATTACACATGGGATGGGACCAATCTCATTACGGTTGGCTGCATTACCGCGATTGGGATTACCAACCCCGGTAGCGGGTATACACAGCCCCCGCTTGTGACAATTTCAGCGCCAAACCAGACGAATGGAACGCAGGCAACAGCCATTGCGTTTATTTCAAATGCTTCTGGAACAATTACAAACCTGACAATTAACAACAAGGGAACAAGCTACTCGGCTTTCCCGACATTGGTCATTGACCCCCCGACATCGACCACGGGTGTGCAGGCACAGGCTGTTGTCACATCCATAAACTCGTCAAACAATATTATTGCCGTTCAGATCACAAATCCCGGCTATGGCTACTTGACAGCACCAAACGTGACTGTAACGGGCGGCGGCGGTAGTGGCGCAAATATCACAACCACTCTTGGCTCCGGCTTGGTGACAAGCATTACGGTGACAAACGCGGGAACGGGATACACCTCGACTCCCAACGTAACCATTTCTGGAGGCGGTGGAGCCAACGCAACGGCAATTGCGGGATACCTGTCTTTTGCCAACGGCACGGTTGGCATTACGATCACCAATGGCGGCACGGGGTACACCAGCACCCCTAACGTGGCAATCACCAGCGGCGGCGGGACCAATGCGGCGGCTACGGCTTTGATTGCCGGTGGTGCGGTTATCGGCGCGGTCATGACCAACCCCGGCTCTGGCTATACCAGCAACCCTACGGTTACGATTTCAGGCGGTGGTGGGAACGGGGCAACGGCGACGGCTGCGGCTACCGTAAAAGCCAACAATGGCATTGAAACTTTTCAAGGTCGCGTCTGGATCAGCCAAGGGCGCACCGTGTTTTTTACGGCGGCAGGCCAATATAATGATTTTTCCAGCATTTCGTCTGGAAACATAACCCTGACCGACTCTACGCTGCACAGCGACATCAACGATTTGCTGAGCGCCAATAACTTCCTGTATGTGTTTGGCGACGACAGCATCAACGTCTTCTCTGACGTTCGCGTCGGCACAAATGGGGTAACCACGTTTACCAACACCAACGTGTCGGCATCTGTCGGAACTCGGCGCTCTAAATCTGTCTTTCCGTATTTCCGTTCTGTGCTCTTCATGAACGATTACGGCATTTACGCACTGGTTGGCGCGACAACGACCAAGATTTCTGATGCTTTGGATGGCATTTTTCCGTTGATTGATTTTACCTATCCGGTCACGGGAGGCCAAACTCTCATCAACAACATCCTTTGCGCGGTTTTCAATATCTATTACAACGACCCGCTGCAAGGTTTACGCCCTATCCAAGCCGTGTTTTTTGATAAAAAATGGTTCATTACCAGTCAAAGCACGTTGCTTCTCACGACCTCTGTCCCTCGTCTTGGAATCATTTACTTTTACGGAACCAGCGGTCTTAATCTGATTAAAGCCTATTCAGATGCGTCTAGCCCTATTTCGACAAGGTTGCAAACTGCTCTCTGGCCGATGCAGGACACAATCCGCACCAAGCAAGCCCTCAAATTTGGCATTGAAGCCACGTTGACGCAGGGCGGTATTTTGACGGTTACGGTAGACAGCGAAACAGGATCAAGCCCAACATATACGTTGACCAACATCAGCCTTGGTTGGACCAATTATCTGGGCAACACGATAACATGGACGAACAACAGCTCTCAGACAATTAGCTGGTTATCGGCCAGCGGCTACTCGCTCTACAAGTCTGACGCGATGCAATATGGAAAGTATTTAGGGCTAACGGTGACGAGCAATTCGCCCGCATTAGTCTATAATACTTTTGAAATGGAACACGAATTAAGAGTGAGGTTCTAATGGCCCTTCCAATTAGCGTCACTTACACGTTTGCCACTGCGACAACTGCGATACCTCTGTCTCAGTTGGATACAAACTTTACAACTGTGGTAAACGGCATAAATGGCATTGGGGACGGCACAAACACGCTTTCCAATGTTGTCATTTCTGGCGGTACGATCACAGGGCTGTCGGCGGCTATCCCGGTTGCTTCTGGCGGCACTGGGTTAACGACCCCCGGTGCATCGGGAAACGTGCTTACAAGCAACGGCACGACGTGGAGTTCTAGCGCGTCGAGCGCGTCGAGCGGGCGGCTGTTGCGCGCGCCGCAGTTGTTGACAAGCGGCACCAGCTACACGACACCCGCAAATTGTACTTCCATTTACGTTGAAGCCGTAGGCGCTGGCGGCGGCGGTGGTGGCGGGTCCGGTTCAGGCACCGCGTCGCAAGGCGCTGGCGGCGGCGGCGGGGGCGGGACATCCACTAAGCTGTTCACTGTAACGCCTAGCACGGCGTACACCTACGCTATCGGCGCGGCTGGTTCGGCTGGCGCGTCCGGCGCTAGCGGCGGCGCTGGCGGCAGCACCACGTTTACAGTTGGAGCAACAACAGCGACCGGCGGCGGCGGCGGCGGCGGTCAATGGACCTCCGCGGGCGGCGCTGGCGGCGCTGGCGGCACGGCGACCAGTGGCGATCTCAACATAGTCGGCCAAGGCGGCGGCGCGCAAGCGGCGTTCAATACCTTTTCTACCGGCGGCGTTGGCGGCGGTAGCTACTTGGGCGGCGGCGCGTATAGCAAAACTGGCTCCAACGCAGGCGTGACGGCAACCGGCTACGGCGGTGGCGGTAGCGGTGGGAACGTTAGCGGAAACGCTGGCGGCGCTGGCTTTCAGGGTGTCATTCGGGTTTGGGAGTATTCTTGATGAAAGCGGCACTTATTGACGCGGCCAACGTCGTTGTGAACGTAATCGTGTGGGACTCGTCTTGCACCGCTCCGGCGGGCACGACGCCTATCGTGCTGCCCGATGACTATTACGTCTCCATCGGGTTTGTGTACGATCCTGCCACGCAAACGTTTACCGATCCTACAGCGGTCATCCCGCCCGTGGAGCCGGTGGCCTTATGAAAAACTTCCTTAGCCCCAACGCTGGCGGCGCTGGCGGTTCCGGTATCGTGATTGTGGAATATTGAGATAAAAAAAGCTCTAATGTCTTAGAGACAGAAGGAAGTGTATAATGGGCATTAATGCTTTTACCCAGCTAGGCAACACAATCGCTTTCACAGCGACGAGCAGCAGCGCTTCGACGCCCGTGCAGGCTATCTCTAACGGGCTTGGCTCTAACCAATACCGAATTGTTGTCCCGCAAGGCAGCAACACGGTCTATTTGGGCTATGGGTCAACCGCAGCCACCGCGACAACCAACACTGTTGTGCTGACCACAGGGACTTCGTCCTTTACAATCGCAATCTTGCCGGGTACGGACGAAGTTCTGACGTTTCTGCCCAATGCTTATTTTTCTGCGATCACAGCTTCTGGCTCAACGCTGGTCTTTGTGACGCCGGGTGATGGGATCTAATCATGTCATTAAAAACTGTCAGTGTTGCGTCGGGTGGCGGCGGTGGTAATGGGACCGTGACAAACGTGTCCATCACAACCGCCAATGGCGTCTCCGGCGCTGTGGCAAACTCCACGACAACGCCAGCCATCACGCTGACGCTGGGCGACATTACGCCGACCTCAGTCGCTCTTAACGGCGATACGTATCTTATTCGCAAAACAACGCGTAACTTCCAACTTGGCCAAGCAGACGCAACTACGGCCCTAGCTCAGACGCTCTCCGTTCAGTCTGTTGTGGCGGGGACGACTGACGGCGCTGGTCAACCCTTTACGCTCACCGGCTCCCAGAGCACCGGCACCGGGGTTCCCGGCAATATCCTTATCCAGACAGCCTCGTCAGCGGCAACCACTGGCTTCGCCCAGAATGCCCTTGCCACAGTGGCGACGTTTGGCCCCAGCACCCTGAGACTGGCGCAGACCACGCCCGCTTTGGACCTTGCGCAGACTTGGAATACGTCCGGCACAGTAACTGGGTTGAAGCTGAACGTCACGAACACCGCGTCGGGCACTTCGTCGTTGCTCGCAGATTTTCAGGTCGGTGGGACGAGTAGGTTTAGGGTTGACAGAAATGGCAGTATCTATGCGCGGGGTTTGTATGGAACAGGCGACCTATTATATGTTCGCGCAGATGATGGGGTAATAAACATCTGGAGTTCTGGAACAATTGAATGGACTGCAAGTAGCGCCGGGGCAACTAGCGACCTTATCATTAAGCGGCGCGGCGCGGCCAATTTTCAGTTTGGTGCCGCAGACGCAGCCGCGCCCGTAGCTCAGACGCTCTCCGTGCAGAGCATTGTCGGCGGCCTGTCAGGAACTCCCAACCTGTCCGCTGCGGCGTACCCCCTCACGATCACAGGCGCGCAAGGCACTGGCACGGGCGCTGGTGGCAGCATCGTCTTCCAGACGGCTCCGACTGGTGGGTCTGGCTTTGCGCAGAATACATTGCAAACCGCGCTGACAATCGCAAGCGGTAGGTCTGGAAATACTGGAACTCCAGCGGTTTTTTTCGGTACATCATCAAACGTGTGGCTGCAATCTAACGACGTAAATACCCTTAATATCGGCGATATGGCCGCGCTTAGAGGGGTTGGGTCGGAGGGTATTTGGCTTAAGGGCGGTCTTGGGATTGGCTCCGTTTACAGTTCCCCAGACGTTTACCTTTACCGCGTCGCTGCGGGTATCGTCAAAGTTGCGGGTACATCTGGAACCGGACCCGGCGTAGTTGTCACCAACTCAACCGTTGTCGGGTCTCTTCCCGCCGCCGCAACGGCTGGCGCGGGCGCTTTCGCGTTTGTCACGGACGCAACCGTGAGCATGACGCTTGGTGTCGGCACGGCAGTCGTTGGCGGCG
>Ga0114959_10001913_pt1 | contig 17702 bp, 20 predicted proteins | sample C_130625_EF_Meta_FD_87317 | JGI IMG/M metagenome (GOLD analysis project Ga0114959, IMG submission 87317) | Freshwater microbial communities from Lake Croche, Canada to study carbon cycling - C_130625_EF_MetaG | ecosystem: Environmental > Aquatic > Freshwater > Lake | place: Lake Croche, Canada...
ATAAAAACATAAAGTATTATTTCTTACCTCTTTTGTATGATAAATATATTGAGAATTTTTATATTTCAAAGTTAAAAAATGGTAGAATCCCTTGGAATGAAAAAGATATTGATATAGTTTTTCTAGGGTCAAAGGATGAAAGGAGATCCAAGGTTTTTGATAAATTAAATGAAAAATATAATGCATATTTTATAACAGGCAATAATAATTATGAAGATATTGTGAATATACTTGAAAGAAGTAAAATTTTTATAAATTTATTTTCTAAGGAATCTAATAAAGCATTTGACTATTATAGATTAGCATTTTTATATAGCAACAATGTATTTGTAATAACTGAAACTCCAAAGGTTAATTTTAAAATAGAAAAAAATTTAATAGAATTAAAAGATAAACTAATTGTTTGTGATTATAATAATATTTTTGAAAATGTAGAAAAATATATTAATTTTTCACATAATGAAATAAAAGATATTACAGAAAATATTTATAATAATTTTAAAAATTTTACTTTAGAAAATTATATTTTAGATTTTTTTGAATTGCAATAAAAGGAAAATAAAATTATTTTTATAATAAAATACAAATTTAAAAATAATAATTTTATTCTATATAATCAGGTTAATATTCAACATATTTTTTATGAAGTTTGGAAAAAAATCTATAATAAAGATTTAATATCATTTGCAATATCATTTATAGTTAATAAACCATTTTTAAAAACTGGTTTATTTACAATTTTTAAATATTTTTCATTATTATTAATAATTAATAAGATTACATTTATTATTTTATTAACTGTATCTTCATTTAAGTTTGGTATATTAATGAATCTTTCTTCGTTAAAATAAGAGCATATATTATCTGACCCCCAATATATTGGTATAGTTTTTGCTAGAAAACCATTTACTATTTTTTCAGTGATGTAGGTTTCTTGTTTAGTATTTTCAAGACAAATTACAAATTTATATTGTGAATAAAAATTTAATAAATCATTAGAATTATATGCACCATTAATTTTGGGTACATTATTTCTAAAATTTCCAGCATAATCAATGTGGACTTTTGATTGTAACTTATCTAAAAAATAATTTCTTTTTGGACAATTTGAATTTGAAATAACTGCGCATATATTTTTTGAAGGAACTCTATTTATATGTTCTGGATCTTGTAATCTACTAAAAAATTTATTAGAATAAATATATGGGATGAATAATGGTAAATTAATTGTTTTTATTGTTTTGTTTGTAAATTTACCAGTTAAAATAAAATCATAGTTTGTTATTTGAGATAGTCTATAATTATTATTTTTAAAATGATCTGTTATTATTCTTATTTGAGATTCGCCATTAAAAAAAATTGTATATTTCCATTTTTTATCATTAATATAAGTTTTATCAGAAAATACACTTTCAAATAATATATCGCTATCTTGAAATTTTCCAATATATATTTGCTCGTTAAAAGCATTTTCAAATAAATTTTTAAAAAAATCAAATTTTACTGGGTCAGTATTTTCAACAAACCCTCCCCAAAAACCATTTATAAATATCTTCATATAATTATAATTTATAATATATTATAATTATTGTACGTAAAATGCAATTTATAAGATATTAATTAAAATATTTAATCAATAAATACTCTTTTAAACAATTTCATTACATTTTCCGGAGTATAATCTTTGAAAGCATTCCAATCTTTTTTTGCAATTTCTTTTCTGTTATCTTTTGTTAAAAAAGTAGTTAGAATTAGATTTAAGTTATCTTCGTTATACCAAATCCCCTTTTCTTTCATAAAATAAATATGAGCAACATCTACTTTCGGGTTTATTTTTAAATTTGGTGTTAAAACTACAGGTTTATTTTTACTAGAAAATTCTGCTATTGATAAACCAAAAGATTCACCAATATTTCTAGCCCATAACATCGCGTCGCAAGTATTAATAAATTCTACTTTTTCATTTACATCAATTGTTTTTTCAATATGAATTATATTTGGCAAAGGATCACAAAACTGTTGTGTATTCATAAATAAAAAATATATCTCGGGGTTATTCTTTGCTACATCATGAACTATTCTATGTACATAGGGAATATCAAATGCATCGTAACCTCCATATCTACCATATACAACAGCATTTTCTGGAATATTTAATTTTTCTCTCATATTTCTATCATGATCCGGTAAATTAATCATATGTGGAACTACTGGTACTCTATTATTGTAACCCTTTATAAATCTTGATATTCCTGCATAAACATTCCCGTGTTTATGTTTACAATTAAAAACACAATGAACTACTGTTTTATAAACCTTACTTATTTTACCATCATTCTCTCCAGCTTTAATTACATATAAAATATCACATTTTTCTCTTAATAATATTTTATCTACTAGATTAAAGTTATTTACTCCAAAAACTGCAAAATTTTCTTGAAAATTTTTTATCATAAGTTCATTGTTATCGTCGCGTGTAATGTTATACAAAATTATAGATTCATTGTTTAATATTTTTTTATTAAAATATGCATAATTAAAAACGCTAAGTGTAGTACCTCTTTCATTTAAACTATTATCCCAAAATGCAATTTTTACCATATATTATAATATATTATATTATATTACATATGATACCCAAAAACATTTTTCAATCGTGGTATACGCTAAATTTAGATCCAATCATACAAAAAAATATAGACAATATGAAAGAAATGAATCCTGATTATATTCATAAAATATATACTGATGAAGAAATAGATGATTTTGTAAATAAAAATTTTCAAGGTGAAATTGCTGATTGTTATAATAAATTAAATATTATTGTTGCAAAAGTGGATTTTTGGAGATATTTAATTTTATATAAGTATGGTGGAATTTATTTAGATATGGATTCTTCTATTAATAAGCCATTAGATCAATTAATAAAAGAAGATGATAATGCAATTATTACAGCAGAAGGAAATCCAAATTTATTTGTACAATGGGCATTAATATTTAATAAAGAACATCCTATTCTTAGAATGACAATTCAACTTATTGTTAGAAATATAAAAGAAAATAAATATCCAAATGACATACATAAAATGACAGGTCCGACTGTTTTTACTGAAGCGATCAACACAGTTCATAAAAATAACAATGGAAGATTTATAAGACAAAATTTAATACATAAAAATTTTGATATGACATTTAACTGTTTGAATAGTTCTTATAGAATTTATAGCATTGATTATAATGATTATTTTACTTTTAAAACTAAAAATATTGCAGAATTATATAATAATAAAAAGCATTGGACAGAAGAACAAAAAAATATTAATTTATTAAAATAATAATTTTACAATTCCCTCACAAATAAGTAATGTCCTTTATTTAAATAATTATTATAATCACACGAATGAATGTCTTGTCCACATAATAAAATTATTTCATTTTGGTTATATGTTTTACAAACTAAATCATAAAAAGGCATACCTCTATGATAAGAACCATAAATTATAATATCAAAATATTTGTTTTTTATATATTCTTCTATATTATTATCTAAATTATCATCGTGTAAATTTAGATCTAATAAATTAGTATATGTAATGCCTTTACCATACAAATTTTTAAAATCTATATTATTATCTTTATAAATATGTGGAATTTTTGGATAATCGTGACACTTATTCCCAAACAATTCTTTAAACCCGTGTAAGGTTAAACATCATAAATAGTCTGGATCTAATTCACCAGATAAATATAAAATTTTTGAAACATTTTCAAAATTTGTCTTTTGTAAAATATATTTTGCCATTTTAATGGTAGTTAAATTATTTATTGTATAATTCATTAATTTTAAAAGTAAAATATTATAATCATCAATAATTTCTTTGTTTAATTCTTTAATGCTTTTAAATTTTGGATACATTTGAATTGCTTCCATTAATAGGTCCTTTGGTAAAAGGTCTAATGTATTTTTTGGACAGTTTTCAATATCAATAAAATATGGAATGCAACCATTGGCTAAAATTTCATAATGTCTCAAACAATCCCAACCTGCTTTTTTTGTTGTTATCGCAAAGTATGATTCTTTATATTGATTATAATAATCTTCTTCATTATTGTAAATATATGTACTGGGTTTTCCAGGAATCATTCTAGATAATATTTTTGTTTTATTGGGAATTGCTTTCAATATTTTTTCTTCAGGAATAGAAAATGTTATAGGAAAAAGCATATAATATATTATATATATTATATATTTTATATATTTTATATATTTTATATATTTTATATATTTTATATATTTTATATATTTTATATATTTTATATATTTTATATATTTTATATTATCTTAAAGATGTTTTAAAAAATCCATTACTTGTTCCTTGTACAGTTATAGTAGGTTCTGCCCAATAAATATTAAATTTATTATTATCATTTATATAATTTAATAAATGATCTAGTGGCATTGTTACAATATAATTTGGGTGTGAAATGATTTCATAGATTTTTTTTGCACATTTTTTTGAAACAATATATGAGTCAGCACATCTAGTTGAACCATTAATTGAACCTGGTATTTTATTATTTAGTGATGTCATTTTTTTATAAACATTTATTCCATTTTGCAATCTATAATTGGGTATGTGTACTCCGTGACCTTCACCAAAAAATAACATATCCCAATCTTCTGGTAATTGACTAATATATTTTTCAATAGTTTCTTTAAAATTATTACCTAATAATACATCGTCTTCAAAAATAATTGCATAGTCGTATTTCTCTGAAATTTGTTTATAACATTCAAAATGATGTAATGTTAATGAAATTTCACCATCTGTTAAATTTATAAATCTTCTTTTATCTTGTAATGTTAATTTATCTTTCCCCCAATTTGAAATAAACTCACAATCTAAATTGTATTTTTTAAATTGTTCTAACATATTTTTTTTTCTTTCAAATAATTTATCATAATGGATTACTAATATTTTCATTATATATAACAAATATTTATTAAATTTTAATATAACGAAACGAAATACCATATATTTTTCTACACCAATCACTGAATCCACTTGTCCATCCAAATGTTGATATAGACAATATTGAATTACTAAATGACATTACATAAAAATCCAGCATCGCATTTTTAACACCATTTTGTTTACCTTTGAAACTTTCGCCTCCAAGATGTTCCAATGCAGTAAAATACACATAAAACTGCGGATAAGTTTTTTTCAAAATGATCTTCAACTCGTTGCTATCACTCAAAACTACATACCTTTTACCTGGTTTTATTGCCATATTGATTGCCCTAATAATTTTATTTAAATACCATTGTGGTAAGCTTTTCCCATCCACTAAAAATAAATCTCCTGTCCTAATATGTATGACTGCATACTTATTACGAACCAACCCAATTTTGCCCAAAGTAGCATCCACATAATCCAATATATTTTGTTTAGGTCTCATTTTTGACTGCATAAAATTCATTCCTTCTTCTCTCACAAAATCAAAATAAGGAAAAGAATTTACAAAGAGTGAATAGACTTCTACATCTTGTTGATTCAAATGATCAATCAGCATATTCAAGAAATTCCTTTTGCTATTTTCATCTTGTAAATTAGCAGGGTTCTTAAACCAAATAATATTATTATAATTGATCTCTGGATTCAACCCAGGATTCTCCACATATTCAGCCATTGGATGATTAGAAATATCCACATCAAATTCTAGTCCCAACCTTTTGCTCAACTGCATCAAACAAAAACAACCTCGCAAAAAATCACCGAACCCCTGAGACTTATCATTAACATAGTTCAATTGATAAACGCTAACTATTTTTTTAAGTTTTTTATTTTTAAAGGCAATAAAACTCATAATATAAACAAAATATTTTATTTTTTTAGTTTTACAGAAATTATTATGAGCATTCAAATGTATTTTCACAGGTTCCATTTCTTATATTTAATCGCTTTTTATAAGATGAATTAAATATTCATAATATCTTTTTCATAAATATTGATTTATATAATTAATATGTTGACGTCAACGTTTTCAACAATTTCTTCAACTGTTTTTTGGTTAGAGCCTGATTATCATAAGCAACAATCTCATTATGCTTTGAAAATTTAGATAATAAATACTGGTAATCAAGTTTCTCCAATTCACAATCGCAAATTTTTATATGATGCAACTCAATGATGTATTGACTGTCATCTGCAGCAGCTTTATAGAATTTATTGGTTGTCATCATAATAAAAGAAACTATTGAATTCAAACGACTGTAATCATAAACAAACTCATAATCTAAAATTTCTTTTTTATCAGACTTTAATGGTCTGCGGGTACCATAAATATAATAGTTTTGTTCAGTCTCATCAAATAAAATAATCATTTCGCTATCTTTATCGCCGCTCTTCTCAACTTCAACTAAACGCAATGCAGTATATGATGTTATCGTCATCTTCTTATAACAATAAGAAAAAATATTTTTATATTGTTTTTAAATGTTATTATTTCTTAGCTTATAAATTCAAAATTTATACTTATCCAGATTCCTCTACCTCTGGAGATCCAGTCTTGAATAATTTATTCATATTTCTCACCTCAGGTTTATCTGCCTCAGGATAGAACAATTTTCTAATGTGCTCATCATCTCGCAGCCTAATAGAATAATCTTGTTGAATATTGTTACGTCCAATGCGACCAAATGCCTGGATAATTTTCTCCTGTGTCAAAACAAGATCCTTACTCAAGTAACCGTGACAGAATTGATAGTTCGTTCCATAAATATAGTCACTTGATGCCAGAATCAAATACAGTCTCTGTTGGTCTGCTAATTTTTTCATAATCTCAATATAAGCAATGCTGTTATGAGTGCTGAAGACACCAATGCCCATTAACAACAACACTTTCCAACTGCTTTCTACATCTTCAATAGCCATAATATCCAGGACAGTTTGTTCATCAATGTCACTTGTAAATGAGCGACCAGTTTCTAATCCATTTGCCCACTTTTTAATATGCAACTGTTTATTCGGTATAAACGTTTCATTAAGCTCTGCATTTTTGATCATAGACTGAAGTGCTTCCAATTCACTGCGAATTTTGTGAATTAATGGATCAACTTTGGGTCCCGATTTTTCACCCTTTTTAGCTTTGGTCTCATCTATCTTGCCGCTCTTCTCTTTGCCATCATCTTTGCCTCCATTTTTCTCAATAGCATCTTCTAGCTCTTGTTCTAGCTTCCCGATCTTTGTATTTAGCGCATTATTGAATTCTATTTTCTGCATAATATCTTCCATCACAACAGCAGGAATGGCTGCTTGTTGAATGCAAAACTTCGCGACCTTGTCTACATTTGAGGATAAGAATATTGTAGGACCATCTGTCAACGTGTATGAGTCTTTTGTCGTAACATAAATGGCACAATTTCCTTCTTCCGTAGGTTTTTCTGAATTAGCAGAAGATTCTACTTGTACTGACTGAGTTCTTGCAAGAGCTCCGCCACCGACCAAGTTTGCAGTTGCTATGCTTGGACCTGCTATGCTTGGACCTGCTATGCTTGGGCCTGTTACACTTGCACCAGGACCAATACTAACTACTTTACGCACGAGTTTTCCACTAGCATCTACACTCTCATTTGGCAAAATTCGTTTAACTCTGTAGGATTTCATATGGACGTAAACTGCTCCCCATGTTCCACCAATCACTTTCTTCAAAACTTCCAAGTAATGGATTTTGATATTCTCCATTGTGACATCGTCCAGTCCAGCAAATCTTCTTGAAATCCTCACATTTGTAGGAATAAAATCGGTCTTTTCAAGATGCATAATAAACTCTATGACTTCCTTCAAATCAAAGTAACGAAGCAATGTTAAATTGTCTTCACAGTGTCTGACAATTTTTAAAATATTGTCATAATCTTCACTCAAGTAATGCGGCAACACAACATAACCATTCTTGTTTATCAATGGAATGGACTTTTTGCAATCATTGCTAACAATATTGTGAATACGCGCTCCTGGGAATTTTACCCTGAAATCGTTGATGGTATATGCTAATTCGTGGACTTTCGGCAGTGTAGCAGAAGATAAAATCATATTCGGAATCAGATTCTCAGACCAGTTTTTCTGGATGACTTCGTGCAGTTCGTGTGATTCATAATCTAGTGTGATGGTCGGTTCGTCCCAATAAGTGATAATACTTTCTCTACTGTTGAATGCTAACATATAATACATTGCTGGTAAATACGACTTCAAGTCACATATCATAATTTCTACTTTGTCTCCAACACTGTTATCAACCTTTCCTATTCCACCAGTACGCTTGTTCTTAATAAAATCCTTTGCAGCGAAATAATGGAGACGAATATCATCTGCGCTAGAACAACCAAACGCAAATGCAATCTTTTTGTTAACTGAAATTGCTGCCCTGGCAAGTGCAAGACCAACGTGCCTAGCAGCACAAACAAATATAATCTTGTGTTGTTCTGACAATCCAATAGGTGTCATCGTTTTGCCTGTACCAGTTGGTGCAATATACAGCGCCAACTTTGGACCATCGCCTTTCATCAATGTGAATGCGTCTTTCTGATGTTTGTATAAGAGCATATCCTCATACTTCAATAATACCAGATTTTTCTCAATATAGTCAACGCCATTTTCTATGACGCTTTTAATATCAAGATGTGACTCAAATTTCTCTAGAACCCAACTTACTAATGCAAGAATATGGCGATTTATTTGCGAAATATTATTTCGCACCAGCTTGAACAGCGTGAAATAATGTAATAACCATTTGGTCTTTTTCTCTTTCTTGAAATATTTCAAGATAGACTCTACCTCTCCTAGAAGCAAATATTCATATGCATTTTCTTGATTCATTTTCTCTGGATCATTTTTCTGTAGGCGAATGATATCAGCCTTCTTGATTGCTGGTAAAGAACTAGCTCCAATGACTAGACCTTCGCAATCATATTTCTTCTTTATACTTGCAACTTTCTTACCAAAATATGTGTTGTACAAATGATCCTCCATCTCTTCGCTATACTCAATTTTTAAGAAAGAACACAACGAAAGATAATCATTGTACTTTACGTTCACATTATGATAACCAGTCTTGATAAGTTCTAGAACTGCCTTCTCTTTTTCAGATACAGGCACTTCAATTGCATTCCATTCGGATTTCGTGAGTTTGGTTTGATTAAGATTCATTGTTGGATTACTTTTGAGCTGATTATACTATAATTTGTACATGTCTCTTTAATTTACTTTTTTAAATCAATTTTTTTGCAACCTTTAGGAAAGGTTGCGCCAAATTTGCCTTATATTTTTGATTCATAAAATTTAAAATTAGAAAATAGTTCCCGAATCAAACGAGGGAGGGTTTGGAAAAAATTGAAAACAATCTTTCCAAATAAAGAATCAGCACAATATACAAGTAAACACAATGTCAAACAACCAAACCGAAAATCAGCTCCCTATTATTGTCAGTATTGATGGTAATATCGGTGCAGGAAAAACGACTCTGTTTAAAGAATTACAATGCAGATTTAGTAATCGCAAAAATTTCGTCTTCTTAGACGAACCGGTGTCCACTTGGCAAACATTGTGTGACGAAAATGGTGTCAGCTTGTTGGAGCTCTTTTACAAAGATTCACAGTGTTGGGCATTCTCTTTTCAAATTGCTGCATACATTAGCCGACTTGCCCTTTTAAAGGAAGTAACCGATAGAGATCCCAATGCGATTATTATAACCGAGCGCAGTTTGAATACAGACCGCCACGTTTTCGCCAAGATGTTGCGCGACCAAAACAAGATTAACAAGGTGGATTATGAGATCTACTTGAAGTGGTTTGAGACTTTTGCAAAAGATTATCCTGTGAGAAAGATTATCTATGTAAAGACAGATCCAGTGAATTGCTATTCCCGCATAAAGACAAGGGCGCGTGAAGGCGAAAGCGTTATACCTCTAGATTATTTGCAGATGTGTCACAGTTATCACGAAGAGATGGTGACATCATCTAATGTGTCAGAAATAGTGACCATTGATGGCAATGTTGATCTAAATGAAAGTAAAAATATTATGCAAACTTGGTTTGAACAATGCGAGAATGCCCTCTACGAATATATGCACTTATAAAAATAGATTTGAATAAATATATTAAATAAATATAATATAATTATTTATGTCCGATCAAAAAGTTCAAGATTTATCCTCTGATATTATTGTAATTTGTCCTCATTGTGAGAAACCAGTTCTTATAGAAAAACTGAACTGCTTTATTTTTCGTCACGCTGTATTAAAACAAACTGGCCAACAAATTAACCCACATTCAAGTAAAGAAGAGTGTGACCAATTAGCTGAAACAAACCAAATATTTGGATGTGGAAAGCCATTTAAAATATCCATAAAAATCAAACTAAACTCAAATGAAATAGAATATATTTGTGAAGCTTGTGACTATATTTGAAAATCAAAGGTATTTACAATTTGCATATTTTATTGCAATATATTTTTATAAATTTAGCTCTTTAACACATTTTGATTGATAATTTATTTCAATAATATCTCTAATTTTATTATCTAAAAAAGGCATTATTAATTTATGGACTAACATAATATAAAATGACGGATTTATTACAATTATTTTTTTGAGATTTTTATTAAATTTACTTGAAATTAGTTTTGCCAATTCAATCGCCACATTTACTTGGATTGCGTGTCTAAAATCAAAATATAATCCATCACATAACCATACCCATTCTTTATTTTCTGGGATTTCACTTAAAATGCCATCATAGTGATTTATAATACTTTTTGCGTCATAATATAATATAGCTTGTGCTGGACATGTGTAATAATAGATTGTTTCTTTTTTCTCAAAAAGTTTTATCAATGAATGACTAGATGGCATTATTTCGCATAAAGGACATACATATGGCATTATTATATAATTCATAAAACAAATTTATTTATTATATATTTCTCAAAAACTGATAGGGAGATCATCTCGCACAAAAGTTGCATTGCCATTTTTGTCCCACTTGACTACCATTGCAATAATTTCAACTCCGCTATTATGCGCAACTTGAACCGCCTTTCTGTATTCTGGATCCATTGTAGATGGCTGAAAACGCTCTACGTCATCTCGCTGTATAACAAAGCATAATATTGTGCGAATTGGTTTGTCAGGGGTACACTCATTCTTTATTAATGTCAGCTCCTGAATATGCTTTAATGCCCTAGGACTTATTGTGTCAGTGCTTTTTTTTCGGTAACCTTCTGGAAAATAAGCGAGTTTGGAACAAAATGAGCGAAAAGAGTAATCAGACACAACTTCAGTCTTCTTGGCTTTAGAATTAGTCTTCTTCATCTGTGGAATTTCTTCATAGTTTGCAATTGGCACATTTTTGATCTCCATAATAAATGGCACCCCTGATTCATCTATTCCACTGAAATCAAAACGCGAATCCACTTTGTCTTTGATTTTTATGACAGTTTCTCTCTTATAAGATTTAATATTTTGCAAGAAAGAGAGAAAGTTCCCCTTCAGTGCAGCTTCTGCCAAATTTTCCGCAAGTTTAGGATAAATGCCAACCACACATTCTTCACCAGGATGGTATGCGTCTTTTACAACCGAAAGACAAATGCGATGACTACATTTCTTATCATCGTTGGACTTACCTTGTTTCAATGGTATTAATTCCATCAAAACTTGGGCCCCGATTTCAGCCATACCTCCACATCCAAGGGAAGCGCTATGTGCTAAGATTTCTCTCTCTACTCCATTTTCACAAAGCAAAACATCTGCAACATAAGGAGATTTGATATGTTTAGAAGGTCTTTGTATAACAGTCCCTTCAATCAGGGCTCCAATTGACATAAGATGATTTGTTGTTGATGACTGCATTTTGTTTTATTGTAATACTAATAACAAAAAATAAATTATAATCAATTTTATTTGTCAAATTTTCATTTAATCCAATGATGACGAATCTTCTTACTAATTGCAATATAAGAACATCCATATTCAATTCTATCAATAGAAATTTCAAATATATTATTTGTTTTCTTTTGAATTTTGAAAGGATCAACACAGTTATCTCTAATGCCATCAGTTGAGTCGTATCGCCATTGATTTAAAAAAAGTGTGTATTTAAAGAAATATTCTAAATGATTTGGGTAATTTTCAATAATATGATCACTTGACTTATAACATATTGTATCTTCAACAACATACAATCCATCATCATTTAATAAAGGAAATAATAATTCAAATGCATTTATTACATCTTTATTTGTATGACTACCATCATCTAAAATAATATCAAATGTACCGTATTTTTTTATAATATTTTTTATAAATTCTTCATCTGTACAATTACCAATCTCAACAAATATGTTATTTGTTGGATCAGAATGAACTACACAACTATTAATAATATCTAAACCAACTATTAATTTTGCATTTTGAAACGTTTCTCTCATAGCTCTTAAACTACCACCATTGCAAACGCCTATCTCAAGATATTTAATTGGTTTATCTTTATAATCCATAAAAAGTCTTTCATATTGTCTGTTATAATTATGAAAATCAGGACCTTTGTCTGTATTATGTTTCTTAAATATGCATTTTAAATCATAACCATTATTTGGAATGTTAGTTTTTAAAGATAGTATATTATTTGTTGTATTTATTATTCCAGAATCAATATATTTTTTCAAATCTATATGTTTTTTATATCCTTTCTTGATTCCAACAAAATATAAATCACAAGATGATGAATTATAATATGTATCCCAACTTGTAAACAATTTTTGTAAATCCAATACATTATTTAAGTCAATTTCGTCCAAGTTTTTGTAATAATCAACCATATCTTCTATGTTTCCTATAGTACCATAAGATGCTTCTGGAGAGGTTCTTCTTGTGCCGTGTTCTTCTCTTCCAGTAGATGCACAGGTAAAAAAGAATAACCCGTCAGGTTTAAGCATTTTATAAATTTTCAAAAAAGATTCTTTATATTCAGGATCGTGTTCAAAACATTCAGTTGAAACAATTACATCAAAAGTATTATCTTCAAATGGCAAATCCTTTGTTTTAGAAACAATAGTAACATTTGTAGCTTGAATTACATCGTTCCCTTGGTATTCGCAATTATCAAATAAAAACCTATTATTTCCATTAATATCGCCTGAACCTACATCTAGAACTTTTTTATTTGAAAAATACTCTAATAATATTGATTTTATAAAAACCGTAAAGTCTCTTGCTTGAATGTGCATTTTATTAAATAAATAGTTACCTTAAAGTTATTTTTAAACTAATATATTAATATATTCAACCATTTTCAAGAAGTGCAATATCTAGCCTCTTACTTGGTTTATATTTTAATATATCTAATTGTTTGCTTGTGGTCTTGAACTCATCATCCCCATATATGTCTTGTAATAAAAGCCATTCAAAAAGACCTCCTACATAGATATATGTATTTATGAATCCAAGTTTTAACAATTGGTTGTATTTTTTCTGTGCACTTTCGTCATTATTGTTTCGCCCATAAATAATGATCTTAACGTTTTTGTTTCCACTTTTTAAAAATTTATTCACTAATGCCTCTTCTTGTTGAGGATTGATTGTATGTGCAATAAGACATCCCTGTTCGTTCTCAGGCAATGTACTAATCACTATATATGATTCGTGATTTTTGCAAACCTTTTGCATATCTTCAAAATTTATTTTTTGTGAAGACATGGAATTTCCCATTATTTAAATAAGCGCTTTTTATTTAAATAATAGTTTAACTAACGGTTTTTATTATTTTTTATTATTTTTTAGATTCACTCTAATTAAAACTTACCACAATTTCTACCTTCTCTTTCTTAATGCTTTTAGTAGCAGAAACAGATAGCTCTTCACGCTTCTTTCGTGTCTTAGTTGCATCTACAGGAACGCCCTTTCTTTTTGACGTACTATTGCGACTGTTCATATCCTTCTCAATATCAGCATAATTGCACTCAATATATTCAATTATCTTATTTTCTAAACACCATTTAAAAAAATTCAATTGACCAAGTGTGGTCTCAATAAATGATCCATCCTTATAAGGAATTGTTATGCGTTCCCATCTGCAAAAAGGGTCAAAGTTCTCCTTACTATACGCCTTTAGTTTTAGTTTGTAATCCACATAAACCTTGAATCTTCGTTCAAGACCATTAAAATCAGTAATTGAATATAATGTATAGTACTTCTTGGCATAATTAGTAGCAAACCAATCCACAATTCGGAGAGAAATTTTGGACTCACCAGTAATAATCTTTAACATTTTGGTCATATTATCTTCATTCTTATAGAACTCCATTAAATTGTTCAATAATAGATCATTTTTTGTTGCATAAGTTGTCACAGACATTTTACTTGATTAATGTGCATTTTTTTAAATCCTTATTTTCAAGATTTATTTTTATCCTAACTCACTATATTTCTCTCTTTCACTAGTCGTTATTTTGGGTCTCAAAAAGTTTTCCTGAACAACCACGTCATTCACATAAGAATTATTTGTCATAAATGGATTAAACCCAATTTGGCCCATCATTTCACGTTCAGCCATTTTGTTATAAGTATCTTCTCTCTTATTGCTTGTTTGTTGAGAGAAATTAATATCTGAACCTATTCCTATACCCCAAGTATCATTTTCCGTTAAAAATGACTGTTCATACGCGTTTTGTTTCATTTGAATATTATATTGATCCATTTCTCTATTAAAATCTTCTTTCTCTTCTGAATGTTGTTCCTGGCTTTTTCTAAAACGGGCACTCCTCTGATAGGGTTCGCCAACGCTCCATTTCCATTCTTTTATCCCAATTTTTTTTCTCTCTGTTAATCTATTGGACTGCATATTATCTTTGGATTTTCTATTTTCTTTATTTTAACACATCTGAATCTGGATCAGATTCTTTCTTAACAATGTTTAGTTGTTTAGTAAATAAAAATGCATCTGCACTTGTTCTTTTTCTTTTCAAATTACATTTCAAACAACATAATACACAGTTGCCTCTATTATGACCAATATCATTATTAATTCTGTCTAATGTCCATTGGCTACCTTCTCTCACTACTTCGTATAACAAAAACACTTTTTGTTTACAATAATGGCAACACATATTGCTTTCCTTCATAATATTTAATACTTCTTCCAATTTAACCAATTTGTCTTCATCCAATCTCTTTTTGATTATATCTTGATGTTTGTATCCTGTTATTTTTGTTGTTATCACGCTTTGAATAATCTTATAATTTTCTTCAGATAGATCCAAAATATATTTCGGACAAAATTCTCTTTTAAAATATAAAATCAAATCGTTGACAATTTGTTCTTGTACATCTTCTTCAAAATATTTGATAGGCAAACCCCATCTTTCTACATCTTTTCTTTTCTTAACTATTGTAGGATCATTTTTTACAACCAACTTTTTTATTTGATATCTATTACTTGTTCCACTAATCATTATTTTCTTTTTTTCTTCTTCATTGCCCTCCATTACATAGCCATTGATTTTATTTTTAAATAATATATTTATGATTCACAGTTAAAGTTAATTTAATATAATAATATAAAAAGATGTCCACAAATAATGAGATTTCATCAGATGAACCAACGCCTGAACAACAAATAAAACCGCTTGAAGAATGCATTGAACTTAAAAATATAAAATATAAAACGATGTTGCTAAGCGGTAACATTATTCAAGAAATAAAATCGTCTAATGATTTGACAAATCTAGATAAGTTCTTAGAGGATAATAAAACCAAAAATCAAAACGAACCTTGGTCAAAACTTGACAAAACAATAAAAACCAAAAAACTCCTTTCTTTTGCAGATAATTATTGCAAAGAGAAGAGCTATACTTTTGAAGAATCAAAATTATTAATTACATTTCTAAAAGACTCTTTGGATCGTAAACGTCTTCAAAGAATTAAAGATGTGGATTATGATAAGACTACTGGTGAAATTAAAGATATTCCCGCATTGCACTTCAATAAGGCGACTAAACATTTTACTCTTAAAAATTTGGACAAAAGAATATCTACGATCAAAAGTCTTCCACCGAAAAAGCTAAGGGGAACTGCAAAAAACGTAAAAGAAACAGCATCTTCTGGATCTTCTTCTGATTCAGAAAAAGAATAATGCAATAATAATGTAAAATATATTTGGATTAAAGTATAGAAACTAATTAATAAGATAATTATCTATATAAGATAATTATGTTATGTTCCGAATTAAATCCATTAGAATGTATATTGCACACAATTGTAGCAGAAGAAGTACCCAGTTATATTCCTAATATGAAAGATGAAACAGACCTTGTTGAAATCTGTCTTGAACTAATGTACGAATATATTAACGAAAACCCAACTGCCATTTCTGATCCAGATTTTGAAGAAGATTTAATATGCGATATTAAAGAGTTAGTTGTAATCCATTTTGAAAGCGACCCGTTCTTCAATGAAGAAGCACAAGAAGACATTGATGAGATCATTTATATTGTGCTTGATATTTTTTACCAACAATTTATTCCCAGACGTGCTCAAAATGGTACATATGAAATTCCAAGATCAGCTAAACAAATAAAAGCTCTTGAAAAACAAATCAAGGCTTTAAGCAACCTAGAACAACCTGAACAACGCACACCTGAATGGTATCAATTCAGACACAATCTGATTACAGCAAGTAATGCATACAAAGCATTTGAAAACCAGACTGTGCAAAACCAGTTGATATATGAAAAGTGTCAACCATTATTTGTACCGCAACCTGAGTCCGAGTTGGTTTTTTCCATAGTAAATACAAATAGTACGCTCCATTGGGGACAAAAATATGAACCACTTTCTGTAATGATTTATGAAGCAGAGTTTAATACAAAAGTAGGAGATTTTGGTTGCATTCAACACGACCAGTACCTTTTTTTAGGTGCATCACCAGATGGCATCAATATTGATAAATCCAGTCCCCGTTATGGTCGTATGCTTGAAATCAAAAATATTGTGAATCGTGAGATTAATGGAAATCCTAAGAAGGAATATTGGATTCAAATGCAACTACAAATGGAGAGTTGTAATTTAGATGAGTGTGATTTTTTGGAAACCAAATTCGTTGAATATCCAGATATTCAATCTTATAATGATGATGTTGACTTAGATTCAGATAAATATGATTGTACAACTTGTAAAGATGGTTCTAAAAAAGGTATTATTATACAATTTCAGGCAACAGATGGAAAGCCATTTTATGCATACAAACCGCTTGATTTGACAAGCCAAGAAGAAATAGAACAATGGGAAGAAGAGACCTTAGAATTATATCAATGTGGAGAATACAATTATGTATTAGTAAAATTCATTTATTGGAAACTAGAAGAGATGAGTTGTGTCCTTGTATTGCGTAATAAGAAATGGTTTCAAGATAATATTGAACAGTTGGAAAATATTTGGACCACAATAGAAGATGAGCGTAAAAACGGTCATTCACATCGCGCACCAAATAAGAGATCAAAAAAAGAGTCAAATGACGAGTTTGCAACAAATGGTTCAAATAATAGTCTAGGATGTCTATTGAATATCAAGAATGGCAAGAGTATAATAAATGTCATCAAAATAAGAACAGAATCTTTTGATGAAACAAAATCAATTATGAATACATAAT
>Ga0114959_10001914_pt1 | contig 17695 bp, 18 predicted proteins | sample C_130625_EF_Meta_FD_87317 | JGI IMG/M metagenome (GOLD analysis project Ga0114959, IMG submission 87317) | Freshwater microbial communities from Lake Croche, Canada to study carbon cycling - C_130625_EF_MetaG | ecosystem: Environmental > Aquatic > Freshwater > Lake | place: Lake Croche, Canada...
AATTTTCAAATTTGGGGGTATGGAAATTCGGCTACCTAGTTTCCCAGTGGTCGAATAGAAAAACATTTTGCCTCTTCCTGCAAAAGCAGTCATATGGTTATAAAGAGAAGCACTTCTGACAAATCTTACAGAATTCATCATTTTTCTGTTTCATATTCATTAATTAGTTAAGCCGTCTTCTTTTCAGTCATTTTTTTAACATTATTTCTTTAACAGAGAAGCAGCTGTGAGTTTACCACCTTTATCTAAAATTTTGGGGTACTTTACTTCAAGTCCAGCAAGTACTAAAAAGATTGAAACAAGAATTGGTATATAATTTTTTCGCACAAATAGGAGTGTTTCCGAAGAGGCGGAACCCCCTCCTGTTTGGACTTCTTCTTCTTTTTTAAGTTTTTCTTCAGGGGCCTCTGTAGCAGAAGTAATCGGCGGATCTTCAGCTTTTTTCGTTTCAGCATTAACTGAAGTCGGGTCATCTGAATTTCCATTTGAGTTCACCTCCTCAGGAGGAATAGGATTATCTCCATCTGTGTTGATCAATGATACTTTCTGGGATGTAATTTGTTTAAACATGTCAGTAATCTTAGAGATAATTGGGTTAATGATATTGTTGACTGTATCACGAACATTTTTAGGAAGCGTTGCAACTTTTGTCTTCGACTCAGCAGTGAATGAAGGATCGTAGTGGGCACAGAGAGCGATGTAGAAAAGCATTGCAATGATGGCACTGTAAATGAGTGCGGTGAAGTACTTCTTTCTGTCCTTGGAGAAAGCAGCTGCACCAAGTGTCATGGATGCGACGATGATAGCCAACCAGGATTTCTCGCTCCGAATTGGTCCTGATTCAAGGTTTTTAAACTGTAACTGTTTCACATTGTTCAAGTCATAGTTGAAAATTGCATAGGCGTTTGGGTTTTTAAAAGTGTCGTTGTTTTGAAAATATTCAATTAATGGAGTTTGAACTCTGTTAACCGGCAATTCATACCAAGGTTGTCGTATTAATGGGGACGTCGTCTTATCTATATGAAAGTTCAAAATGTGTAGTACATCAATGACATCTTTATTAGATTTATACCATAAGCGTTTCTCATGCATCTCTGCTAAAAGTTCCTTAAATTGCCTTAGTTTGTCTTTAAAGTCATAATCTTTGTCACCTCCCAAAACCTTATACACCTCAGAACTCTTAACAACGACGTCATCATTGTCACGACTTCCAGTAAAGGAAAGAAGTGCAACAAACAGAGAACTCAGTAGAATAAGTGTGTATTTCAGCAGTTTTTCGTCAAGAAGAGCCTTGACAACAAAATCGCGGATGACTTTGTATCCGCCATAGACTACTTTGAAAATGTCGGTATGGACTTGTTTTACTGACGCTCCGAGATCTTCCGCCACTTCAGTTACAGCAGTCTCTAGTTTTTCGAGCTGGGCAACTTGGCTTTCACCGATAGATTCCGATGCTTTACTTCTCGTAGTAGATGCTTTTGGAGAAACGCGAGCAACGACTACTTTAGACTTTGACTTTGGAGCTTTTTGACTCTTTGCGACATTTGCGACATTTGCGACAGGATTCTTCTTTGAACGAGACACAGGTGCAGGCATAATACTTGAGGGAAATTAACAAAAGTGTGTTTTAAATCTTTATTGAGATATTTATATTGACGAGAAATTAGTTCCTATAATTACTCAAAGTCCTCGTCAAGACTACTTTGTTCCTCCTGTGTAGTTTTCGCATCGCTGAAAATGCTAGAAATAGATGAAAGAAGGACCGAATTTCCGAGTAAATTCATGACTCCAGAATAATACAAGGGTTTAAAAATTCCTCCAAACACTGTCGGTGGAGACTGAGAGCTATCACTGACCAATGGTGTGTAACTAATTTGATTCAAAGAAGGGATGATCCTTTGCAGAGACTTCCACAAAGTACCAATCGCATTTGCCACTTGTTCATTGAATCGAAGTTTTCGGACATTCTGCATAGATTCGTCGACGAAATATTCAATGATCACCATTGAGAAAAAAATGACAAGAATGTATGACAATACTTCAAGTGCTCTTGCTAAATATTTCAAGCCAATCGGTGCATTGTCTGGAAATATGTTATCTACCAAATACGGCAATTGTGAACCCACCTCTGCTGCAGCTTGAGTGGCCACCTCGTTGACATTTTCTCGACTGCTTTTCACCTCTGCAAATCTTCGTCCTTTGAACATACTTCTTGCCATATCTGCAACTTTAAATAAGGGCGAATAAGTTCCCAACAATTTATGCGTAAATGAAATGGCCAATGAGCAGAAGAGAGTGGTGTACGTTGGTGGAACCATCAATAAATATAAGTCGATGACAATCAAGGAAACGCACATTTGTCTCAGCGTCTTCATCACACTGAATTTCTCAGAAAGAAATTTGTAAAAAGTAGTAAGTTGCTGCAATCCATCTCTCGAGAGTTTTTTCGTTCCAGTGTACAAGTTTCGCAATGCTGCTGTCGACCTTTGAAACGCATCCCGAACGCCTCCTCCTCGTGACGAAAAAGGTGTTTTATTTTTTGTCCCAACCTTTCTAGTACGTAGCATATTTTCTAGTATACGTGTCAGAAAAAAATCAAAACTATGTTTTCTTTTCCTTTGTTGCAAGATGCAAGTAGTATGAATCAAACGCAACCACTGATTACGGTCATTATAACGCACTACAACTGTACCAAATATCTTCCCTTTGCCATCGCTTCGATCACCGCCCAATCATGGACAAATCTGCAAATTATTGTCATCGATGATTGCAGTGACGAACAGACAACATATCTTCAGGAAATAATCGACTACTTTGTCAAAGATATCCGTGTCACATTCATTTGTAATCAAGTCAATGTCGGTTGTTATGTATCCAAAAATCTAGGAATCATGAATGCAAAAGGCGATTTCATTACATTTCACGACGCCGATGACTATTCGTTGACAACTCGTCTGGAACTTCAGTACAATACATGTCGAAAAGAAAATTTAGTTGCTTGTTACGGCAGTTACCGATGCAGACAAACCGGTTCGCAAAAGCTTGCGGAAATCACCTTATTCATTCATCGCCTTACTTTCATTGCGAGGTTTGGATTTTTCGATACGGTACGTGTCGGTGGAGATACAGAATTCCGCCATCGTTTATTCCTTTCTGGCCTTCGTTGGAAGCATCTAGACGTTTATGTTTACGCCTGTTTGGACAAATGGCTCGAAGATGGTCATGGGCGGAATACATCGCTCACTCAGAACAAGGTGACGATTGTCAATGGATATTTGCGTCAACGGTATCGGCGAAGTTTTCAGATTCCAAAATCTTACTTGTTGTATCCATTTCTGCACATGGGTCATTTTGATATACTCAAAGATGAATTGACAGAAGAAATGGAAAAGTCGTTGTTTCCTAGTTTTGAGAATGTGTCATTGGCAAGCAAGGAGTCACAATTTGTCAAGACAAGGAATGGGTACCTATGATGCGACACATGCTTGGAAATTGGAATTTGTTGATATGGAACCGATTTGTCATGACATTCAAGCCATTCATGGTCAAAATGCTAAAGAACCGGGATATTTTGTGATTGAGTGCGGCGACAAAGTATACCCGGCATTTCTGGTTCATTCTGGTAAACGATGCGATGTCTTTGATTCCATTGAGAAGCATGCTGTCAACGGTTACGAATCGAAGGGACGCATTGCATACGTCTTGAAAGTTTTTCCGTCGAAAGAGGCTCGTCAAAGATACTTCACATTGACACTGAAGCGTCAAATTGCTCGCGACCCATTGCTTTTGGACGATTGTTTGGAGGAAATTCTTGATTTTAGTCAACAACCTCTTCTTCCTCCTACATCAGGGGCTGATTTGGCAGACTGCTTGTATTCCATGAATGAAGTCATACTGGTCGATCAGCACGTTCCCTTGCAGTTGGCGGCAAGTGTTGTTGAGAAAGTTGGAGGCTACGATGTTTTCAAAACTGGTACGACCGGAAAGCGCAATACTGGTCTCAAGGAGGTGCATCGTCTGGAAAGGCAATTCACCTCTATGGATGAATTACTTACCTTTTTATCGAAACGCAAAATTGGTTCTGTCCTTGCTGAACTTAGTAGCATGACGTTAGGAATGAAAAAAATGATATAAAGACTGTTTGCGATATACGACTCACATAAACTTACACATTAGTATACATACCATGCAGGAATATAACTTATCGGAAATTCTAGAACAGGTGCACTTGCAGCCACAATCTTCTGACGAAGAAGAGTATGAGGAGGAGAACGAAGAGGATGGCGACAATCGAGAGAATCAAGGCGGAGAAGATTTTCAGAAACTGCTGAGCACCATTATGGGAGGAATCGGAGGTGAAGGTCTCAGTGGAGGTGGACCTGATGGTGGTGGACCTGGAGCAGGTATTCAAAGTATGTTGGAGTCTCTTTTCAATGGTATTCAAGAAGAGCGTGAGACGTTTGAGTTCATATTTGGTGACGACTCTGTGTCAGAACTTTACTCGAATACGGGTTCTTCAAATGAAGATTCCGGAATCGATCTTTTTATGCCAGAGACGGTCGTCATCAATGCAAATGCTACGGCACTTGTCGATTTGAAAGTGACTGCAGTCCTTCGTCATATTAACAAGAAAACAGGTGCATTTTGGCTTCTTCCGCGCAGTTCGATCTACAAAACTCCCCTTCGTCTTGCAAACAGTGTCGGTTTGATCGATGCTGGATATCGAAACACGTTGAAAGTGGCAGTGGACAATCGTTCATCGGATGCATACATCATTGAGAAAGGGACGCGTCTTTTCCAACTAGCCGCTCCTTCACTGACACCGTTGCAATGGGTGAAAAAGGCGGCACTTGACGAAACCGATGAGACTGAAAGAGGACTCGGAGGATTTGGATCTACTGGAGTTTAACGCGTCATAATCCAATACGTTTTTTTCTCACTGAAAAATTAAAAGAAAATGAACAATACTTCAAACTTTAACAACCTTATGGCACAAGTGCGAAGAGAATTGTATGTCACTGAATTTAAGTTGATCAATGATGCAGTACAGAAACTTCAGCAAGATTTAGCTGATTTGAAATTAGAGCAGCTACGTCTTTTTGACAGAGTACTTTCTCTTGAAGCCGTAGTTGAAAAAGAAAATGGCGATAAAGCTGCTACTGCGATTAATCAGTCATAAATATTCTTTCGCACTATACTAATAATAACTAAAAAATGGTATTGCTCGACATATTCAAGACGCTTCGTGAAAACGAATTGGCTGCAGCGATAAAAGTGCTGAACCAAATATATTCCGAAATCGAATCTGTTCGTCAAACGAACAAAGCTTTGCGGGAAAAAATCGATGCAATGACAATCGAATCTGAAGCTGCTGCTGCTGCTGTTGTTGTCGCTGCTATTGTTGCTGCGGCAGATGAGTTGAAAAGTTCACATATCTGTGCCCCGGTAACATCAAGCAATGAAGAAACGGATGATTCTGTGGATGTGCCTCTGGCGGTGGACGTGCCCGTGACAGCAGTTGCGGCTGCTACATCAGTCGAGAAAAAGAAACGAGGACCGAGAAAAGGCCGGAAAGAAGTTTCCATATAATTTTCTAAGATTTACTACATACGAGAAACGTTAGCACACATATTATGGGCGACAGTAGTAGTGAAAATGGAGATGAAACAGGAGATGTAGTATCGCCATCATCCTCAACGCTTGGGGATACTATTATACAGCTTTTGAATAAGGAGATTGAAGAAATAAAAAAACTTAATTCGACGACGGAAAACGATCAATCATCATCTATTAAAGAAATAGTAATAAATTATAATGGACAAGTCTCACAAATCTTACAACCTACAAATACAGATGCTTATTCTAATTCCAACGAAGACGAAGATGTAGAAGAGTATGCAGAATTTTATATGGGATCAGGTCACTTTAAGCGCTACAAAAAATCAAGAAAACGTGGTCCTAGAGCTAAGAAAACATTGTCGAAACCTTTCTCAAAGACATCAAAGCGTTTGTAATTTGATCCAAGGTAATCATAAACTTCGATCCAAATGACGTCGTAGCAGATTTCTTTGCCTCTTCAATTTCTTGGACATCTACTTTTTGCAACCGTGCCCCTTCAAATACATTCGCCTCTATAACCTTTTCCTCCTTCTCTTCATGTGTTTTCAACCATTCATCGGGCATTTCGTCGTCTGCAGTCACGCGCTCAATATCGAACGTATGTCCTGCCATCGACATTTTCTGCTTCACTGCCGGTATAGGGACCCCCATGGCCAACATTTTATAGTACCGACAATATATTCGATGCTCTTTTGCTTTGACTTTAACATTGGTCGGCTTGGACACATCGCATCGCTTGGACAATGATACACCACATTCTTTGACAACGCGATCTTTCAGAAACAGAAATTCGTTTTCATTTTCAACATGTTTGTACTGTAACTGTTGAATCGTGAAAAAACAACCACTGCTATCTGCAGCATGGAATTTCCACTGATAAGATACAAACAATATAAATCGACATTGCATGTTAAGTTTCATTTGCAAGGCTTTCTTGAATTCACCTTTCGATCTTCTGGATTCTGTCTGGTCGAAAAAAATAGTTTCACTTGTTTCGGAATTCAGGAAAAACAGTTTCCATTTTCTACATGAGGAAGATGGAGGATGGATGACACGATTTGACGGACATAAAAGCGCGTGCATATCGCACATCCATTTGTCTGTCACTGAAGACGTTGGTATATGAATGTTGAAACGAACATCACTGAGATTGGAATATTGACAATCGATCCAATCAGATTCGTGTTCGTAACGCTTCTCTACCTGCTCAAATAGTATAGACGTCATTTTCCTCCATTAATGACCAAGTTCCCGACTGACCTTTTTTGTAGAAAGTCTAGACAAAATCATTTTTTCAATGGATGGATTCTAAGTGTTCCAAGAATTGATTTGATGCAGTTTTCAAAACAAGTGCATCTCCATATTCGTCAGTCACATAAGAGGTGTAAGGAATCGTTGCAAAGGTCATATCGTCTTCAATGGCCGGTGAATGGGTGGAAGAAGTCGATCCTACCTTTTCATTCGGGTGTTTCTCTTCTTCAGAGGAAATGTTGAGGGCGATTACATCTTCTTCAACCTCTACTTCTTGTATCTGTTGATAGGAGTCCGAGTACGCCAAGGATGAGATGACAATGATTCCAAACAGAGTCCCGACGACGGGCTCAAAAGAAAGCAGTAGAAAAGTAATGATAACAAGGATTCCTTTGAAGACTGGTGATTTGAAGAAATTGGGCACGTTATCTCGATTGACAACTGCCAGGTAAATTGCGAGTGCTAGCACAGTGAGCCAAATCAATGGGTCTGTCAATGTCAAGGGTAGAGAAATTTGCATGATGATTTAAAAGAATACTACCATATTTTTTTCCGTCGTTTTTCATTTGTTTTTTTCTCTCAAGAGTACATCAATAGATAAATGAACGCCGACGAGCTCACACAACGAGCCAATGAATTTGTGAACTTCAACAAAGAAGTAATTCTTGATTTCACCAGGAAATTCTCGCAAGGTTATCGCGACTTTCTTTACAAAGATTACATCATTGTCCTGGGTTGCATGATTTACATCTGCTACGTAGTCATTGCTTTGATATTCTATTACCCTAGCTACACCGGATGTTTGTCATCGGGTGGAACCACCGTTCAAATTCTACTTGGGCTCCTGAACGCCGTGTTTATTTGCAACATTGCCTTCTTCGCACTGAAATCTCAAATGGGAGAAGAAATGGCAGCAACCTACGACACACTTTCACCACCGATCATGATTTTAGTCATTGTTTCCATATTTATCATGAACGGATACCTTTATTTTAAATGCCACGATCCAGTTTGCACGTCGAGCACTTGCGAATCTGTAGACGATGCAACCACCTACAACAAAATCGTATGTGAACAGGTGGACAAAATGTCTGTTCTTACGGATTTAGAAACCTATTATGTCAATAACACACTTCCAAAACGAGCACGCATTGCTACCTGCAGCAATTTTTACGACGCGTCGTATCGCACAGATGCGTCCATGGGCAAAGATGGCAAAGGGGCTGATTTCACGTGCACACCTGCTTTGGAAGGAAAAGTAAAATGCAATGGCAATCCTGACCCGGCCATAGGAGCACCTATTCTCGCCGAGTTTTATGTAATGACGAGCAATAAAACGTGCGTCGTGAATTACCAGTTCGACAGTTATGTGAGTACCAAAATGATCGAAATAGCCTTGAATGCAGGGGCAAGATGTCTGGATTTCGATATTTTTCCACTCACATATGCCAAAAATGCAATTCCTATTGTCACCATCGCACTTGATCGTGGCAATTACAATATGCAGCACAACTACGTGACTTTCAAGGACTGTCTCGCAACGATTGTCAAGACATGGTTTCCTGGAACAAGCAATCCTTCCGATATTGCCCTCAAAGATCCCTTATTTCTCCACTTGAATATCCACCCATCCATGACAAAAGGAACTTGTGATCAGATCGCGATTCTAGTACGCTACTATTTCAACGAATTCATTAAGGATAAGCTGCTAGGGCCAAAATACCATTATAAGAGCACCAATTTAGGTAAAGTACCCATGTGCGAACTGTATGGAAAAGTCATCATTATGGTTCGACAAGTTGGGTATCCGACGGCATACCGAGCCTTGACAACAAGTTTAGACGAGATTACAAACGCGTTGTCTTATGTTAGCATGAAAGAAAAAGAATGGCTCGATGCAAAGAACATGGTCAGTCCGGAAGAACTGATCAATTCCAATCGGCGAAGTTTGACTTACGTGAGAAGTAGTTTGTATTATTACGTGAATTTGTCCACAGAGGCGTATCTTGGAAACTCAAATCAAGCAATGTTATCTACATCAACAGTGACGACATCCTCGACAAGTACGTCAACTGCCTCAGACGACGTGACGACAATGCTTTTGAATAAGTATACAATCAACAATGATCCGGCGGTTCCCGTTCTACTTGGTTGTCAATTTGTCGCCATGAATTTCCAAATTGTGGATGATTACATGTTGAAATATCTAGGTTTTTTCCGCCGTACAAGTTTTGTGCTGAAACCTAAAAAGCTTCGCAGAAAAGACGTGCAGTACACACCACCAGTAAAAACAAGTTATGGAGTGTTTCCCGGCGTCGCTTGTTCCTCGGAATCAACCGATGGCAAACAAAATGCGGCAGAATGCAAGACTTCCGCTGCATCCAATACGATCAGTGTCGTTAGTCAAGGTCTTGAAAAATCGACGGCTGCAACGGCTCAACGGACAGCGACGGCTTTTGAAAGACCTTTGTTCAGCTGATTAAACTTGTCGCGATCATTTGCGGCTCATAATTATCTTTTGAAATTCATATAAAATGACGACGCAAAATGTTTTAGACGTAGCTCTCAATGCTTTTGGGCTGTCGCAAAATTATACGATCGAAGAATTGAAACGGGTATTTCGAACGTTGGTACTTAAATTCCATCCAGATCGTGGCGGTGACAAACTCATTTTCGACTACATCATGGAGCAATATAACATCTTGCGAATTTATGCCACGGCCCGCGACGCACAAACGTCCATGTTTGACAAAATGAAAGAACAAAGTTTAGAAGATGTTCGAAATCAAAGCACTCAAGGGGCAAAGACTATTTTTTCCGACTCTAATGCACGTTTCAATGTCGATAAATTCAACGAAGTGTACAATCAAACGAAAGTTGCAGACATTCACGATCAGGGTTATGAAAATTGGTTTCGAGGACAAACACAAGAAGCGGTAAGAACCCCAGACCCAAAAGCTGTAACTTCCTCAAATTTCAACGACCAATTTGCAAAAAGTCGTCCTGTTTCGAAAATGAGTCAAGAAGTCATTTTGGTACCAGAAGCATTTCAAGTTGCATCAACTTCCTGTGGCTACTCATACTTGGGCGAAAACGACATTGAAGATTTCACTGGTGGAACGCGTTTGCAATATGTCGATTTGAAAAAAGCACATACAAATACTTGTTTGATTGACCCAGATGCTATTCCTCGACGCAAAGAGTACCGTTCTGTGCAAGAATATGAGATGGCTAGGAGCAATATTGGAAGTTTGTCCCCTGAAGAAGCAATATACATGAAGGAACAGCAGAAAAGAGCTGAAAAAGAGGAAGAAGAGAGGAAAAAACGACTCTTTCAGCGCGACCATGTGGCTGCAAATCGTAACCTTCGCGCTTCACAGTTGCTATTGAGTAGTCAGAAATCTCCCTTCTGAGATCCACGAAAAAATGATATTGGAACAACGCGGTATACTCACTTACACTAAATGGGTCATAAAAATGTTACTTTCATTACCAAATGAGCTCTTGCTTCAAATCGTTGACTTTATTGATCTAAAGACTCTTAATAAATCGTTTCGTTTCGTAGGAAAACGTGCCATTCAATTGCAGAATCGCGCTGATCGTCGAATAAAGAAACATGTCCTTAAAACGTTCTGTGAATTTTTATTGATTGCGGTCAAAGAAGATTTTATGCTGAGCATGTTCATTCAGGATTTTATGCTGAATTTCTCCCATGTTATCATTGGAGGAAGTATATCCTATCTGATTATGAAACAGTTTACTAGCGGCCGACCTGAGTCCATTTTATGGCACGAATTCGCCGATGCGGATATTGATCTTTATTTTTTGGACAAGTATGAAGGTCCGGATATTGACGAGAGACAAATCAGAGTACTTTTAAAACAATATTTTTCGGAGTTTGCAATTAAAAGTAATGATTACCTGGTTGAGGTAACGTTTGAAAAACGAAGAAAACTTCAGTTTATCAAAGCTCGGAGGAATACGGTTGACATACATTTACGATCATGTGATCTACCATGTACACAGATTGCTATTCAATACGATCGAATCAAACAAGAATACTTTGCCGATGTAACAGAAGACGCCTCTTTCGCGCTTCAGCACAATATTAATTTGATCGATGGCGTGCCGAATACCCGGACTCTTCGACGGGTGGTAAAATACTCAAAAAGGCGAATTTACACGTTTATTCGCAGTACATGGAAGGGACGAATACAAGGGATTTTGTGTGTCACATATCAATTCGTATTCAAGTTATGTGTTGATTTTCATGTAGAAAAGTACATGAACAATGTAAATGATCATTGGGTAAATCTCTTACGTGACGATGTTCGCGTGTTTGGATACCGGATGTTAGGACACAGTAGAGAAAAAGATGCAGAAGAGGAAGAAACTTACGGGACATTGATGTTGGATCTGTAAAGTTGTCACCAGTTGATTCCTCTCTTATACACTTCGTCGTTCTTAAGACATTCCGAAACGCTTTTCAGAAAATAAAACAATTCTTCGCTGTCTCTCCATTTTCCGAAAAATTGGAAATTTGTAGGTTCTTGAAGCCCAAGACAGTTTGTAACGCACGGTAAAATATGTCTATATCGGAAGAAATGTCCATCGTGATAATCCATTTCAATGTCGTCAATCGAATTGACGTTGATATTTAGTTTAGATACGATTTCTTTCACGATATGTCGATATAGTACATGTGAAGGGTGTCCCGAATCTCGAAACAGACGCTTCTTCTGATAATTACACATAAAAAAATCATAAAATTTAATATCTGACTCTTCATCTAATTGCCGCAGAATTTCCAAACCTTTATGGAAATGATCGAGAATCTTTTCGTTGTCCACGTTTGTGTCCATATAGTCGCCAAAAGATTTGGACCTCGATAAAATCTTGTCAAAAATCAATAAATGATTTGGATACGCTTCAAGTGGCCAGAAACCAATGAACCGAATGAACTCTATTTTAATTAGTTGTCAGCCTTGTTTCATTTTTTTTGAAATCGAGTCACATGTTAAGTGCTTATAATGCTTCACATTATTTAGTAGGATAATATCGCACAGATAAAGTGGTGAAAGTCCTTCGTCTGTTTTCAAATGTAAATGGGTAGGAATATACACTATATCGTATGTTTGTACTACTTCTTTGATTCTGCATAAGAACCCTTGAATTTCTTCGCCATGGCAATTCATGAGTATGCCGATACGCTTTTTCATAATGGATACATGTAGAATTCAACATATTCGTTTTTTATTGTGGTTTTCATATCGACGTTTCACAATTTGTTTGAGGTAAAGACGAAAATGCTGAAACTTGGAGATCAAATGCTTTCAATGATCCATTCATACTTAAGTCATGATGACTTTCGTAAAATGTTTGTATGTTGCAAATATTTCAGCGATCAACGATTCTTTGATCTTTGGAAGCAGCATTCTGAAGATGCGACCTCTTTTCAGCTAGTGTTTGAATGGAAGCTTCCCTTGTCAACATTTGTCATTGACGAATCTACACTGCTGGAATATCGACATGATCCTCAAGCAAGCGCTCCAGCTATCCAATCCATCATTATCGAATTGAATGAGCTAGACGATCTTGCTACTTTTCAAATGGTTACATTGTTGAATTCATTCCCGAATGTCAAGTCGTTGGAATGGAACGGTGGATTTAGAACAAATTTTCTTACGATCTTCAGTCAATTGAATTGGAAGAAACTTCGCGTCCTTCTTTTTCTTAAATCTTGTCCTTTCAGGCCATTTTATAGAAATTTTATGGAATTTTATCGGCTTATTGGCAGTCATACGAACCTTGAAGAGATCAACTTGAACACGTTGAATCAAATTTCTTTGTGTGGGGCACAAAGTCAAATGATCTGTGAGTTTTGGAAGAATTTATCCAAACTAAAAATTCTTTCTCTTAGATGTGTACTTGAATCGTACGTCGAAATATATGTGAATGAAGTGTTGAATACGATTCCGTCACTTGTAGTTCTTGAATTGCGTGACATACGCATACATTTTCCCGAAAGTCCGCTTTGGCGTTTAAAGCATAAATTACAAGGGCAATACAAAGCAGTTTGTTTCTTTTAGTAGCTTGTTTTATGCGAAATAAATATCGTAGTTATTTAGTCCAAACGCATCCTTGTAGATATCTTGTATGGTATCCGCAAAAGCATAGTCAAACTCTCCAGGTACAAAGGGGTTATCATCGGAAATAAGAATCTGTTGTAAATCGTGCTCATTGTCTTTTGGAAAAAATACTTTTTTCACACCAGCCGCTTTCGCGCCTTTGACTTTGGCTGCCAAACCACCAATTTGGCAAACGCGTCCATTTAAATCGATTTCACCAGTAATCGCAATCGTGTTTGAAATCGGTAATTTCAACATGCATGACAGAATACAGAGCGTGATAGCTGTACCAGCGGAAGGACCGTCTTTGGGCACGCTCCCCTCTGGACAGTGCAAATGCATCCCCCACGTACCATGCTCTTTCCACTCACTTTGCAGCAATTCTTGTCTTTCTTTTGACAAGAGATTCCAAGCGACTGTTTTTGCAACACTCATACTCTCTTTCATCACTTTGCCTTGATTGCCAGTCAATTCTAGTGTTAGTGGAGTTGTCGATGGTGCTCGAAAACATTCAATCATGGTCACACCGCCAATTCCGATTCCAGAAGCGTACATACCATTAATGACACCAATCGTTGGAGAAGAAATGATCATTTTTTCTTTGTGTAATGCCTTTTCTTTGAATAAATCGTCTTTGAGCATGTCTACAGTCACAGCTACAGGGAATACAGAAGTCGGAGAACTGAGATGTCGCAAATTCATTTCTCGCACAATGAAAAACAAATGTTCTTTTAGACGACGAGCTCCTCCTTCATATGTATAATTGTCAATAATGAAATCAATCACTTCTTCACTGATTTGAATATCCGAAATGCTCACACCAATCACCTCCATAATTTCAGGAAGAAGATGCAGACGTGCCACTTCTTTCTTTTCTATTTTCGACAAAGGTTCAAATATGACAGCATGTATACGATCTTTTAAAATTGGATCGATTTTTGTCACGTCGTTGTACGAAAATATGAAAAGGACTTTTGACAAATCGATTTTTATACCATTGAAATACTTGTCCATGAACTCCTCGTTCTGGGTAGGATCCGTCAAATGTGTCAAAATACCAATGATTTCTTTCCCGTGTTCCGTCGATGAAACTTTGTCGAGTTCGTCAAAGAAAATGATGGGATTCATGTACTTGCTTTCCATCAAAATGTCGACAATCTTACCCCAAAGAGATCCGACATAAGTGTATGAATGTCCTTCCAGGAATGCTCCATTGGTCGATCCACCTAGTGCCACAAATGCAAAGGGTCGTGGTTGGCCTTCTTCGTCTAGTAAACAATTGGATAAACCTCGTTTCGCCAAAGATGTTTTTCCTGTCCCGGGTGGACCTTCGAAACCAAAACAGGCCCCTTTTCCATTCCCAGATATCCATTGTGCAATCATTTGTTCAATGGTTCGTTTTGCCTTACCTTGTCCATAAACACTGCCTGCGAGTTTGTTGTGAACGCTATCTAAATATTCTTTACGGTCTGCTTGGAATTTATCCCATTTCAAATGCATGTTATGAATCATTCCATCTACCAATTCGTCTGTAATGGAAGGAGAGCGTTCTTTTCTGGCGACAAAATCGGGAAATACTTCGGCCAAAATTCGAGTGTAGATGCTTGGATCTGTCTCCTTCTTCTCTTCCATATACGAAGCAATCATGTCCACGATTTCAGAAAACGACGATGCCACGAAAGCATTTCCCTTTTTTGTTTTTGTCTTGATGACTTGAAGTTTTCCTTGGACGGTATACGTTAACATTTTGCTGCTCACTGTCTTCTTCAACTGTTGTATGATAGATAAGAGTTCATCTAAGGATTTTTGTTGACAGTAAAGAGACCAAGGTTGTTGCTGCACTGGATGTTTTTTGTCAACGGTCCCTGGTTTCTCTGAGTTCGTAACATACATTTGGGAGAAAAAAGAATCAATGTCTGTAAATGTCAATGACGCCACTGGTTTTTGGTGAAGTTTCTCCTTCGCGAAAAGGTACAAATCTCGATTATTAGTGTCCTTTTCTTTTTCTTTGAATGAAACAAATTTGTCGATCATATCGATGAAACTTTGCTTGAATTGTCCCAAAAATGCAAATATTGGTTCTTTCTTGTAACAACCAAACGGAATACGCAACAGCGCGTCAAGATACTGCTGTGCTTTGCTCTGACTATCCGATCCCGTTCGATTCTGTAACTCTTTCAGTTTGTCAAACGCTTTTCGCTTCACATTTTGCGGGGCTTTCAAAAGATAAATTCTTGATTCATACGACAGTTCTGGTTCTTGTGATGTTGAATCTCCATTCTCTGCTGTCGCGTTAAGTTTACTCGTGATACGCATATGTGTCATATCACGGCTATCTAGGCTTTTTAAGATTTTTTTCCGAATGATCCAAGGAATTGAAGAAATGACATCGTTCAATACTTTCCGTTTTTCTGAAAATACATTGTCCGACATGACCAAATCGACAAGCATAAACCCAATGTACGCAGTGTCTGAATCATCGTCAGAAAGATAATAAGCTATCAGCATATCTCGTTGAACATTTGGATCTGCACCTAGGAATTCTTTGATGATATTAGAAATGAGAACAGACTTTGTTTTGGTGATGTAAAAGTAAGCTTTGGAGCACGAGATCTCCAAGTCTTGAACGGATCGAACGAGAATATCTTCGAGTGTCAATATCGAAAACCATCTCTCAATGAAAGCTTTTGGACAATGAGAAGTTGCGAGGATTTCTTGTTTGATCACTTGGAACCGCTTTTGTATAGTCGACATTGGCAACAGCTGAAAATGCTGAAAATAATCTTCTTTGAATTTACCAGCGATTGTTAGATAAATTGACTCTCCATGAATATCTTTCACAAATAAATAAAATCGTAGGAGCGAACAGGTCACATCTTCTCCTTCTTGGATGGCAATAATCGGATTAGCAGGTGTAATTTGCTCAAAATGTTTCTGGTGTCTTTCTTGTAACGATTTTGATTCAACCAAATCACTTAAATCGGTTTTCATTTTCATGAATCCAGGAAGATTGGTCTTTCGAAGTTTTGTCTTTGAAATGATGCTGCGAGTATCCTTTTTGCTATATTCGACATAGCCCTCGTCTTGTTTATTGAACATTTGGTACTGTTGAATAAGAAACTCTGCATTCAAGAGGTTAAGCCAATGATTCATGGAATCAATGGACATATCGAGTTCAAGAGCCAAGATAAGCTCAAGGCGTATACCACCAATCATCTGAAGCAGAAGCCTCAAGGAAGAATGGATATTTTCGGCAATTTTTAAACTCTCGATAAATTTGCGTTTTGTTTCGGCGAGGTCAAGTAGCAGCTTTAGTTGCTCTTCTAATCCAGTGGCAATACTTTGAGCTTGAAGCGTTCTGTGGACAGATAAGCTGCTGTTTGCATCTTGGACATTCGTCTTTCCTTTGACACCGTCAAGCAGAACAAGAACGATACTCTTCAGTTTTAAAATCCTTGTCCACAGGTATTTATGCAAATCTTTCTTTGCCCGAAATCTGGCTTGGAGTTTAATCAAAGGGTCCATACAAGTGCGTTTAATTTCCTTTAGAAAAAATATTTACTTTAAAGGATTTCTCTGTACTTATGGAATTAGATAATAAAACTCGCGGTGAAATAAAAAATGAAGTCATAGAAATTACCAAGCACCAAACGATTCAATGATAATTTAAAGATAAACTCATTTTTTAAAAGAAACATATATCATGCCAAATGCACTCGGTGGAAACAAATACAAGCGAGGTCGTAAAGGAACCGAAATGAGTTCAAAAGCTAATAAAATTCAATTGAAAGAAGCTGATGCTCTTTTCGATTACTATGCAAAAGTCACCAAATCTGTCGGCGATGGGCGTTTCTATGTACAACTTGTGGATCCGACAGGCAATGCATTTTTGGATGGGGAGTTCACTACCATTCTTCCAGGTAGAATGAAAAAGGGCAATCGATCGAGAAATTGGGTCACCGTCCATGACTATCTTCTTGTCACTAAGAGAGATCCGTCCTCGAGTATGTGCAAAATTATGGAAATTGTATTGAAATATTCGTCGCAAGCGGCTTCTCAACTGGAACGACTAGGCCTTGTACCAACGTCAGAAGGAATAGAGTTTTCTTTGGACGTCGGTATTACCGGTTCTGCTCATGTGACTTCCGTAGGAGGTGCTGCTACCACAGAAGAGGATGGAGACGCAGATGAATGGACTACAAACTTTGATGATATTTAAGTAGATATTAGACAGTTTTCTGACGTTCTTGATATGTAACAACCTGTATCAAATGCGGCTGTTAAAACGTTCGTTACCCCCTTCAAGGAAAAAATAGATTCTTTGTTTTCCTTGCATATAGTAACTTTCCGGCAAAATACGGATTTACTTGATGAAAATAAACCATTACTAGATTTAACAGAAACTTCAATGACAAGTTTTCGTTCTTCATCCTTTATTGTGATTGAGACTGTATCGTTTGTTTCTGAATAGTTATTTCCAGCAACTCGTTTTTTCATAGCATCGACTGTCTTCGTGAATGCACAATGACACATTTTACACTCTTTAACTCTTTCTTTGATTTCATTTAGTTTATTAGAAATATCAATTTCCTTAAATTCATCAATATGCTGTAAAAATTCTTGAAGACCTGGATCATTCAAATTTGCTGAACCAAGGTATTGTTTCCAGCTATCATACATAATGTCGGCTTCTGACA
>Ga0114959_10001915_pt1 | contig 17685 bp, 15 predicted proteins | sample C_130625_EF_Meta_FD_87317 | JGI IMG/M metagenome (GOLD analysis project Ga0114959, IMG submission 87317) | Freshwater microbial communities from Lake Croche, Canada to study carbon cycling - C_130625_EF_MetaG | ecosystem: Environmental > Aquatic > Freshwater > Lake | place: Lake Croche, Canada...
CTTACTTTTATTGATAAAAAATCTGAGGCCTTTGAGTATTGGTTGCTGTTTTCTCATCAACGAGGCTTCTTACCTAATCAATGCCGTCGGTTCCTTGCCTATCCATCGATGTTTGAACATATCTATGAAGGGTACGTTAATGGCTGGTTCGAACTAGGGGATTATGAATAATTAGGGAAAACTCTAGGTTAGTCATTCTTTTTAGATATAATAAATTTTGGATTGAAACTAAAGTCCAATTTCAATTAAACAATAAAAATTGTTTTGATTTAACTAACATCATAAAAGGATATTACAAATGAAGAAGTCACTATTATTAGCTGCCCTGTTAGCAATGGCTGTAGCAGCTTGTAGCAAAACTGAAACTCCTGCTCCTGTTGCTCCTGCTGCAGAAGCTGTTAAAGATGCTGGCGCGGCTGTTGATGCTGCTAAAGACGCTGCTAAAGATGCTGGTGCTGCTGTTGTTGATGCCGCTAAAGACGCTGCTAAAGATGCTGGTGCGGCTGTTGATGCTGCTAAAGATGCAGTAAAGAAGTAATATCCTGATTGTTAAAAAAGCCGCTCTTATGCATTAGAGCGGCTTTTTTATTGGCTAATTCCCAAATTACAGGCGTATTAATTCACCATGATATTGGCCGATCGAACAAGTTTTCCCCACCGTATGGTTTCTGCCTGAATAAACGCTCGAAATTCCTCAGGGCTATCTACTTGAACAATCGCTCCTTCATTGCGTAAGCGCTCTTTAGCTTCTAATGTGTCAAAAGCCATGCGCGTTCCTTGGTTAAGCTTGTCAATAATTTCTTTGGATGTGCCGGTTTTGACTACGACTCCATACCACTGCGTAGCATCAAAGCCTTTTAATTCAGGTACACCTGATTCCGCCAAGGTCGGTATTTGCGGAAGCACATCAATACGCTTTGTGCTTGACACACCAAACGGAATAACTTTTTTAGCTAAGATGTGCTGCATCAATGGGGGAGCTCCTGTCATAGTCATGCTTACTTGCCCTCCAAGTAAATCCATGACGGCTGGGGCTGTTCCTTTATAAGGAATATGCAATATATCGGTTTTTGTTACTAACTTAAAATACTCCATCGCAATATGCGCAGCTCCACCACTTCCACCTGAACTGTAAGTTAACTTGCCAGGATTTTGGTGCGCGTAACTAATTAATTCTTGGATGGTTTTAAAGGGTTGATTGGGATTAATGACAAAGATATTGGGCACGATAGCTATCCGGCTAATCGGTGCAAAATCTTTAGTAGGGTTATAGGATAAATTTTTAAACAAGGATGGATTAACTGCTAAGGTTCCAATATGCCCCATAAAAATCGTATATCCATCTGCTGGGGACTTTAATAATTCATTGATGGCTATTTGGCCACTTGCCCCTGCTTTATTTTCAATAATGACTGGCTGTTTCCATATTTGCGTTAATTTTTCTCCAAGCATCCGCGAAAAAATATCAGTCGATCCTCCCGGTGGAAACGGGACGATGATTCGAATCGGCTTTTCGGGATAACTAGGTTGTGCCGTCACCACAGTTGATAAGGTGATGCATAAAATACCCAACACAACGGCTACCCGCCTTAAAAATGCTTGCATACTCACGTCCTTTTTATTTATGTTTTTTGCAGCTTTTTTAACCACGGCTTTGGATTGCCTTCATACACGGATGGCCCTAAGCGAAAGTGTTGTGCTTCTTTAAATGTAAAAACCGCGGGCACATCTTCACTGTACAATCGGTCCCCTTTGGGCAATCCTCCGTTGATAGCAACCTGTGAGTGTAGTGGTCGTCCTAAAATTTCCGAGAGTCTAGTGGAGGCTTCAATCAAGCCATCAAGTGATATACCTGTGGAGATTCCTAAGGTGTCTAACAGGTGCACAAAGTCTTCTGTTGGTATCATACCTGTCGCTTGTCCATTGCCGCAGTAGGGGCAACCGCCAATACCTCCAAGGGATGTATCAGCAATTAAGGTATGGCGATGATCTAAACCTCGAATCGCTTCATACATCGACAACATGGCTAAGCCGCGCGCATTATGAAGGTGTAGTCTGAAATCCGTAATGCTTGGGAATAGTTTTTGAATAGCGTTAATATCCTGCGCTACTGCGGTCGGCGTATTCCAAGCCATGGGATCTGCCATATCCACTCGCGTGACTGCAATGCCCTGTTGTTGCCATGCTTCATATTGCTTGGTTAACAGTGCCATCCGCGTAGCATGGGTAAACTCTCCAGAAAAATTAGAGCCCCAGCCTGCACTTAAACCTATGCCACCTTCTTTTAATCCTTGCGCTTTACTGATCTCTATTGCCCCTTGCCAACTATTTTCTTGCTCTTCTAATGTCCGGTTGGTATTGCGTTGAATAAAAATAGGACAGGCATGTAAATGCGTCGCATGGATGGGCTCAATCGCTAGTGGTGGGGCATATTCCAAGCGCTCTAATCGGCCGCGCTCATTGAGTGCTAAAACAAAATAAGATACGCCTGGTTTTTCTTTTAAACGCTTTACTAGCTCTAGGGAGTCAGCCATTTGCGGACTCCATTTTGGATTGACAAATGCTCCAACCACAATGCGGTTTAATCCCGCACTCACCATCATGTCTAAAAGCTCTAGTTTTTCTTGGAGGGTGACTCCTTCTCGCTCGATCTGTAATCCATCTCTGAGGGTTTCATCTGTAATAAATACTTTGGGATAGTTTGTCATGATTTTTCCTTTCTTATCGATTCTTCCATATTGGTGTCCGCTTTTCTAGTCGTGCCGCAATGCCTTCTTGTCGATCTTCACTGAGGTAGGGATTCATTCCTGGGTCTTGACGCAAGGCAGTCGCGACCGGCATATTTAGTCCTTGTAAGGCTACTGCTTTGACTCTTCGCACTGAGATCGGTGCATTATTCGCAATTTGTCGCGCAAGCTTTAAGGCTTCTTCTAATACTTGGTCCTGGGTAACTAAGCGGTTAATTAATCCTAGTTCATTTGCCCGTGCTGCAGAGATGTATTCTCCGGTGAGTAACATTTCTAAAGCGTGTGTGATACCTATGAGTCTTGGTAATACTACTGAGCCAAAATTCGCCCCCATACCAATTTTTGCTTCTGGCAAACCAAATAATGCGCCTTGATGGGTTACTCTTAAATTACAAGCTAGAGCAAGCTCAAAGCCGCCAGCTACTGCACTGCCATTGATCGCAGCAATTGTTGGCTTTTTAGTTTCATAAACAACTTCAAATAGATTGCGCTCAAGTCGCCTCATCGGTGTTCGAAAAGCAATACCCGCCTGATCATTTTGATGCATATTTTTGAGATCAGCACCTGCACAAAAAGCATCATTACCGGTGCCCGTAATAATCAAAACACGAATCCCCTCATCTTCTTCTGCATCTAATACAGCATTCATCATTTGCATTTTTAATGATTCTGATAGGGCGTTTCGTCGCTGTGGTCGATTCATCTGCAACACTCTAATAAAACCATCGTCTTTGATGATTAACTCGTCGTCTATTTGCCCATTATTGGTCATTTTGAATTACCCCTCTGCCCTTCATCTTGTACAGCTTGATTATGTATCGCCTGCTCAATTTGTGTTTGACTAAAACCAAATTGTTGCATAATTTCAATAGTGTTTTCACCTAATCTTGGCGCTGGCAAAAACTCACTGCGCATCCCGCCAGAAAACTGATTGGTTAAACCAATTTGCTTAATCATCCCTTCACTGGGATGTTCTATATCTTCTAAAAAACCGACGTCTAATAAGTGCGGATCTGTTAATAAGTCTTCTAATGAGTTATACCGCATGCACGGAATATCACATTTTTCAAAGATCTCAATCCACTGAGCGGATGTCTTCGTTTGCAGCGAGTTTGACCGAAGTTCATAATAGGCTTCACTATTTTTAGTGCGCACTGCGACGTTACAAAACCTGGGGTCTTCTTTTAACTCAGGTTTTCCTATCGCTGCAAAAAACGCAAATGCTTGTGCATCGGTGTTTGGTGAAATGGATATATATCCATCGGCAGTTTTAGCTGGTCGATTGTTTTTATCTAATACACGAGCGTCTCCGATGGGCCCAATCGGCGGCTCAAAGCTCATGCTACCCATATGCTCTCGTAATACAAATGCGGCAGCTGTTTCAAACATGGGTATTTCAAGTAACTCACCTACTCCCTGTTGGGTGCGTCGATACAAGGCAAAACCGATGGCTTGTGCACTTACTAAGCCGGTGATATGGTCTGTCACAACCATGGGCACAAAGCGGGGTTCGCCACTGGATTTTTCAAAGGTACCTGCAAATCCTGCTGATGACTGAATCACTGTGTCATATGCGGGACGATTAAAGTATGTCCCACCTCTGCCAAAAGCTAACATCTGGCAATAAATTAATCGTGGGTTAAGTGCTTGCAATGTCGCAAAGTCAAGACCTAACTTCTCTAAAGCACCTGGGCGCATATTGGTGATAAAGACATCCGCCTTTGATATCAGCTGATACATCACTTCTTGGCCAGAGGGATTTTTAAGATCAATACAAATGGACTTTTTATTGCGATTAAAGTTCATGAACTTCCCTGTCATACCTGGGTTTCTTGCACCTCCGCCTAACTGTCGCATCAGATCACCGTCAGGTGACTCTACTTTAATCACTTCTGCACCATGGTCTGCCAAGGTTAATGAACACACAGGCCCTACCACGACAGATGATAAATCAATCACTACGATGCCGTCTAATGGTCCTTTGGTGGCTGGCGATGCCTTCTCATGTGTCGACTGCATTTCAATCTCCTTTAAGCCCCATTTGGCTGATCATCGGACCCCAACGTTTGGTATCTGTTACTAAAAATTGCGTAAACTGCTCTGGCCCATTGCCGATAATTTCTGATCCATCAGCGGTTAATCTTGCCTTAATATCGGGTTGTTTTAAAACTTCAATGACCGCACGGTTTATTTTTTTAATGATATCAGGTGGTGTTTTTGCAGATGCGATTAATCCAAACCAATTTAAAAACTCAAAATCTTTTAACCCATATTCTTGCATCGTCGGAATTTGAGGCAATGCGGGTGATCGCACTTTACTTGTCACTCCAAGTAGTCGTAATTTATTAGCACTCGTTAACTCTTTTGCTGTAATTTGCGCAACAAATGCAAAATCAACATCACCAGCTGCAACTGCTGTGGCGGCAGGAGCGGCGCCTCGATAGGGTACATGGGTGAGATTCATGCCTGTTTGTATACGGAGCATTTCACCTGACAAATGCCCACCACTTCCTACGCCTGCAGAGCCATAATTCAGGGGTCTTGTCTTGCCAAGCTCCACTAACTCTTGGTACGTTTTTACCTGTGAATTCCCTCCAACCACAAGCACGAGTGGTGATGTAAGTAACATCGATATACCTGTGATGTCTTTGATAGGGTCGTAGTTTAATTTTTTAAATAAATAAGGACTGAGTGTATGAGGGGTATAAATTAACTGTAATGTATATCCATCTGCAGGCAAGTTGATCATGTTACTTGTGGCAATAATACCGCTGGCTCCAGATCGGTTTTCAATGACAATACTTTGACCTAAAACCTTGCCTAGTGGCTCTGAAATAATTCTTGCATAGGTATCACTAGAGGCTCCTGGAACAGATCCAACATATAAACGGATCGGTTGGGCTGGATAGGCTGGTGTGGGTTGCGCTAATGCGTCAATAGGCACAAACGCAAACATAATCAGCGTCATGATGAACGTACAGCTATTTTTTAATGCGGACTTGTGAAGAACTAGCATGGGCTTTAGATGTCCGTTCGCATAATCATCCGCCGCCTCTATCTATCTTTATAGACGCAAGTTACAAGGAAATACACAATCTACTTCCCTGTAACGTGCAATCCTTAATAGCTCACTTGCTCATCAATGATTTTGAGAATCTGTTGATCCACATCACCTTTGACTACTGTGCCATTATCTTCAAGAGCGGTCACCATCGTAGTTGTACTATCTCCTTTAACTACGACACGATAACGCTTGGCTTTTCTGAGTTCTTCAGTTTTAGATGATTTGAATAAATTAGAGAACCAAGATCCTTTGGCCTCGGGATTACTGTCTCTCGTATTCACAAATCTTACAAAATAAATGCCTTGTGAACGATCCCGATCTTCCACGGTAAAGTTCGATCGATCAAGCGCTAAACCAACTTCTCTCCAGGTCTTATCAAAACCTTGATTAATACTGAGTTGAGCAGCATCTGCTACTTCTGTCACTCGGGATATTCTTGTCTTACTCGTAGATGTATTTTTAGCTAATTCTGACTTAGCACTTTCATAACTCGTTCCGAGATAAACCATCATTCTGGCTAACATTTCTGCTTCAAGTTCTGGATCTGATGCTCTTGCTGTCCACATAGTAGATTCAGCTTGTGTGCCTCCTGAGCCAACGAGTTTTTCTTCAGCACCGCGGTGAGTGACGTAAATTTCAGTTTCAGAAATGGTGTTTTTCTCTAAACGGGTACGGAATTTATCCCTCTCGCCTGTTGAATAAATACTATCTAAAGCACTTCCTAAGAAACGCCGAACCATGTCCTGCGGAATCTTCGCCCGATTTTCTGCCCAGTCAGTTTCCATAATCCCCGTTGATGGAGAGTCTGTCACTAATAAGAATCCTGTATCTTCCCAAAATGAACGTACTTTTGGATAAACTTCAGTTGCCGGCTTACTCACCACTAACCAACGACGCTGTCCATCTTTCTCCACCCGAATTCCGGCTTGAGCTGGAGTTACGGCATTTTTAGTGTCTTCTTTTTTAGCTTTTGTTGTTGCTGAAGTGTATTGCGAAAGCGTCGCAGAGCCATCAGCAACAGCATATCGTTTGTCAAGATTGGATGTCGATAAATCTGGAGGAATAGCTAAACTAGGAATCTTTTTCTCACCCTGTGATTTGTAATCAATGGATTCACCGTTAAAGGTAGAAGTACAAGCTGTCAATACAAATAAACTAATGAAGGTGATGAGTGTAAAACTACTTGATGCAACTTTTAATTCGTTACGCATATTATCCTAATGGAATTAAACAATTAAACCAGCTTGTCGCAAAACATCTTGCATTGGCCGACGAAGATTTTCTGATAAAGGTGTTAATGGTAAACGAATGCCACTATCAATAATACCCATTTGATGGAGTGCCCATTTCACTGGAATTGGATTTGGCTCTATGAACATCATTTGATGTAATTTCAGTAATCGAAACTGAATTTCTCTCGCCTGAATTAATTCACCACTAATAGCCGCTTGACATAATTGTGACATTAACTGGGGAGCAACATTGGCTGTCACAGAGATGTTTCCATGACCGCCCATTAACATCAAGAAAATAGCCGTTAAATCATCGCCAGATAATAGTGCGAAATGATTACTTCCCTGTTCTTTAAGTCCCGCTAGTAATGCACTTGCGCGCTCTAGATTACCAGTCGCATCTTTGAGACCAAGTATCCCTGGAACTTGCGCCAAAAGCAAAATCGTTGCATTACTCATATCCGCAACCGTTCTTCCAGGAACGTTATACAAAATCACAGGTAAGTCAATTCTCTCAGCAATCGTTTTGAAGTGAGCATAAATGCCCTCTTGAGTCGGCTTATTGTAATAAGGAACCACTTGTAAGCTTGCGTTTGCGCCAACACTTTTGGCATATTCGGTGAGCTCAATTGCTTCTTGCGTAGAATTACCACCCGTTCCGGCGATCACTGGAATACGTCCGTTGATATGCTCAACTGCCACTCGAATCAATTCACAATGCTCATCGACATTAACAGTCGGGGACTCACCCGAAGTTCCTACGATCACAATACCGTGAGTGCCTTGCTCCACATGCCAATCTAATAAATGGCGTAATGCTTCGAAGTCTAATGACCCGTCTTCATGCATTGGGGTCACAATGGCCACCATACTTCCCACAAAGGGGAGCTCAGGAAATAAAGATTTCATTTTCATCATAGAATTGTAGCCCAATCTCTTGTTCGTACTGCACAAATTCTCTGGATCATGGCTGGTTTTGGCTCTTCTTCGTACACGCTTTCAAAAGCAATGATTTTAAAGGAGTTTTTCGCCATTACCACCTCCAAGAGTTCATTTTCTTTTAATAAAAAATGAGGATTTGAAGGCTTACCAAACCGTTCATTACCAAGCGCAAAAGTCTCATAAATAAAGACTCCCCCAAGCTCCAATACATCTAACAAACTAAGCAGATGCGGTCGATACAAGTAATTGGTAACAATTAAGCCTGAAAACTTCTCCGCATCATGAGCAAAAGCAAACTCTTCAAGCTCTAAATCTCTACAACGTAATTCGATCTCTTTAGGTTGACACTGACCGTATGATTCTGCAATTGTCTGTAAGCTTGCTTGATCATGATCAATGGCTAATACTTTATATCCTAACTGCTGACATAAGCGAGTATGCCGACCAGTGCCACATGCATAATCCAGAATTCTCGACGGTGTGGCTTGGGATGGCGCAATCAACCCAAGAAAGCGCTCCACCCATGGGGATGGCGGCGATAGCTTATGAGTAGTCAAGCCCCATTGCCTCACGAACATCACGCATGGTCTCCTGAGCCGTTTTACGCGCCTTATCACATCCATCTGCGATGAGTGCCCGCAATAAACTCGGGTCATCCAAATATTTCTGCGCTCGCTCTAGCATCGGTTGCTGCTCCTTGATGACATGCTGTATCAGTGGCTCTTTACATTCTAAGCATCCGATTCCAGCCGTCGTACATCCTTGCTGTACCCAATCTTTCGTAGTCTGATCTGAATAGACTTGATGTAATTCCCACACAGGGCAGTTTTTTGGGTCGCCTATATCCGTTCTTCGAATCCGGGCAGGATCTGTAGGCATCGTTTTTATTTTTTTTGATATCGACTCTGCATCTTCTCGAAGTGCGATCGTGTTGCCATACGACTTTGACATTTTTTGACCATCTAAGCCCGGCATCTTCGAGGCTGTAGTTAATAGTGCTTGAGGCTCTACAAGAATAATTTTCCGCGCCCCTTCAAGGTATCCAAATAAGCGCTCCCGGTCACCCATCGATAAACTTTGGGCTTCATGCACAATCGCTTGTGCTTGCTCAAGGGCTTCATCATCACCTTGCTCTTGGTATGCAGTTCTTGCTTCTAAATAGAGCTTTGTTCTTTTGCCACCTAATTTTTTTGCGGCCTCTAAGGCTTTTTCTTCAAATCCTGCTTCTCGTCCATAGAGATAATTAAAACGCCTTGCAACCTCACGTGTCATTTCTACGTGTGGTATCTGATCTTCACCTACGGGCACATGCTGCGCACGATAAATCAAAATATCTGCAGCTTGTAAAAGGGGATAACCTAAAAATCCATAGGTTTGTAAATCTTTTTCGTTTAATTTCTCAATCTGATCTTTATAGGTTGGTACTCGTTCTAACCAGCCTAATGGAGTTCCCATGGCGAGTAACAAAAAGAGTTCCGCATGCTCTGGAACTTTACTTTGGATAAATAAGGTTGCCTGGCTAGGATCAACACCCGCGGCTAACCAATCAATCACCATTTCCCATACGGAGGATTGAATAATTTCTGGAGACTCATAATGCGTCGTTAACGCATGCCAATCGGCAACAAAGAAAAAACATGGGTATTCGGATTGCAATCGTATCCAATTTTTTAATACGCCATGATAGTGACCTAAATGCAATGCCCCGGTGGGTCGCATTCCTGATAATACGCGTTCAGAAAACATAGTGAGTTGTGCTTAAAGTAATGACCAAACTGGTTGAAGGGTGGATGGTAAGTGAGGCAGTTGCCCTAAATCAATACGACTTTCATCTGGATCATGAAAATCAGATCCGCGTGAAGCATAAAAGCCATATTGTTGTGCAATTTTTGCATATTCTTCATATTGACTCGGTGTGTGACTACCGGTGATAACTTCGATTCCTTTTCCACCAGCATTTTTAAAAGCTTGATATAACTCATGTTTTTGCATATCACTGAGTCGATATCGCCCTGGATGAGCAATCACAGCAATACCGCCAGCCGCTGTAATCCACTCCACAGACTCCTCAAGACTAGCCCACTCATGTCCAATATATCCAGGCTTACCCTCAACGAGGTAATTTTTGAATACGTCATCAATCGATCGACACACCTTCTTTTCTACTAAATATCTGGCGAAATGGGTTCTAGAGAGTAGCTCGGGATTACCAGCGTAGGTTAACGCCCCTTCATATACTCCAGGTATTCCAATCACTTCTAATTGTCGCGCGATTTCTTTACCACGGGCACTTCTGCCATCTCGTGTTTTACGTAAGCCTTCAATTAATGTTGGATTCTCAGGATCTATGCCAATCCCCACTATGTGAATTGTCTGCCCCATCCAACTGACTGAGATCTCAACCCCGCCAAGGTATTTCATCCCTAAATTCTGTGCAGCAAGCTGCGCTCTTTTTTGACCACCAATCACATCATGATCGGTTAGAGACCATAATTGCACACCGTTTTTATGCGCACGCAAAGCCAAATCCTCTGGCGTCAGAGTCCCATCAGAGATAATGGAATGGCAATGTAAATCAGCGTTTATAGAATTCATAACCCTATTCTACCGTTTTCACAAAAGAATTTCGATAAAAGAATTATTTGTCTGTTACCCCTATGTGAGAGAGGTATCCACCACTCTTCTTGGCGCATGTAAGTATTCTTTTGACTGCATTTCAATGATTCTTGAAACGGTACGATGAAACTCACCTGACATTTGTCCTTCAACGTATAAAAGGTCCGCTTCCACTTCCGCTGTCATGATGAGTTTGAGCTTGTGGTCATAAAATACGTCAATTAACCAAGTAAAGCGACGCGCCTCACTCGACATTCTTGGACTCATTTTAGGAACGCCCGTTAAGATGACCGTATGAAATGTTGCTGCAATTTCTAAATAATCATTCTGTGAGCGTGGACCAGCACATAACTCTTCAAAATCAAACCAAGCAATACCGCCTGCCCTACGAATACATTTAATCACGCGATTTTCAATCAGCAAATCTTGTGACTCGTCGGTATGTGCACCAGCTAATTGCCCAAATACAGTTTCAACTTCTTGATCAACTTCTGGCCCCATAGGAGTAATATAAGCCCGCACTTGATCCATGACAACCTTTCGGTAATCAACGCCAGCATCGATATTAAGCACATCAAGCTTTTGTTCAAGTAAACGAATCGCCGGCAAAACACGATCACGATGTAATCCATCTGGATACAATAAATCAGGTCGATAGTTCGACGTCATAATAAATTGCACATTGTTTTTAAATAATGCGTCTAATAGTCGATACAAAATCATGGCATCAGCAACGTCACTGACATGAAACTCATCAAAACAAATGAGCTCGTATCGTTGGCCAATTTTTTTTCCTAGATGGTCTAATGGATCTGCTTGCCCTCTTAAGTCCTGAAGTTCTCGATGTACTTCGCGCATGAACTCATGAAAATGTAGGCGTGTCTTTTTTTCGATATTAATTGCGTCAAAAAAACAGTCCATGATGAAGGACTTTCCGCGTCCGACTCCACCCCAAAAATAGACACCCTTAGGCGCAACTTGGGGTTGGCTGTTGAGTAGTTTAGAGAAAAATCCACCAGATTTTACTGATCGCTGCTCCCACTCATCCTGGCATTGTTGCAAGCGTTGGATAGCAGCCCGCTGGGCTGCATCACTTTGATAGCCTTTTTTTTCAAGCGATGCTTGATATAACTCAGTAACGCGCATGCATACCTATGTTCAGAAATTCAATGCCCTACGATCGGTTGCTAAAGCTGCTTCACGTATAGGTTCAGACAAACTAGGATGTGGATGACAAATACGTGCAATGTCTTCGGCAGAGGCCTTAAACTCCATCGCCACTACAGCTTCGGCGATTAAATCAGACGCTGCTGAGGCAATAATATGAACACCTAATATCTCATCAGTTTTTTCGTCAGCTAAGATTTTGACAAAGCCATCGGCATTGCCCATACCTAAGGCACGACCATTGGCCGCAAACGGAAATTGTCCAGGCTTATACGCACGACCTTCTGCTTTGAGTTGCTGCTCTGTTTTACCAACCCAAGCAATTTCAGGGGATGTGTAAATAACCCATGGGATACAGTTGTAATCAATGTGTGGCTTTTGTCCAGCCAGGATTTCCGCTACCAATACACCTTCATCTTCTGCTTTATGCGCTAGCATCGGTCCGCGCACAACATCACCAATAGCATAAACTCCAGGAGCACTTGTGGCGAGGGTGTGATCGTCAACTGGAATAAATCCACGTTCATCAGTCTTCAGGCCAATCGCTTCTAAATTTAAATTATCGGTATTTGGCACACGACCTACAGACACAATTAAACGATCGACAACCAAAGCGTGACTTGCCCCTGCAGCATCGGTGTAATTAACAGTTACATTGTTTTTGCCTTTTTTAACTTCACCAATCTTGACGCCTAAACTAAATTGCAATCCTTGCTTGATAAATAATTTTTGTGCTTCTGCGGCAATACCTTGATCACAGAGGCCCAAAAAAGTAGGTAAGGCTTCTAAGATGTTAACTTCGGAACCAAGGCGACGCCATACGGAACCAAGTTCTAAACCAATAACGCCGGCACCAATCACACCTAATTTTTTAGGAGTTTGCTCAAACTTCAAGCCGCCTTCGTTATCGCAGATGAGAACATTATCAACCTCCATCCCCGGCAAGTGTCTTGCCTTCGACCCTGTAGCAATAATCACATGCTTAGCACTCACTGTCTGCTTGTCTTTACCATCTATCGATAATTGATAAAGATTGTTTTCACGACCTAGGAACGAGGCATATCCTTTGAGATGCGTTACTTTATTCTTTTTAAATAAATACGCAATCCCACCAGTCATCTTGGTAACGATGTCATCTTTACGTGTAATCATTTTTGGCACATTGATACTTGCACCTTTGATTTCAATACCATGACTTGCAATGTGCTTTTCAACATTCTCAAATTCCTCAGAAGAGGCCAACAAAGCTTTGGATGGGATACAGCCGACGTTTAAGCAGGTTCCTCCCAAACGTGGCTCTGCCTTAGGGTCATCGTAAGCATTGCCTTCTGCACATGCCACCGTAAAACCTAACTGCGCCGCACGGATTGCCGCAATATATCCGCCAGGTCCGGCTCCAATTACAACAACATCAAATTCTTGACTCATTCTTCTTCCTTAAATATCAAGTAATAGTCTTGCTGGATCTTCGAGTGCTTCTTTCATTGCCACTAAACCAAGCACAGCCTCACGTCCATCAATAATGCGGTGATCATATGACATCGCCAAATAATTCATCGGCCGAATCACAATCTGACCATCTTCTACTACTGCCCGATCTTTCGTTGCATGAATCCCTAAAATTGCAGATTGCGGAGGATTAATAATCGGTGTCGATAACATCGATCCAAATACACCGCCATTGGATATCGAGAAGGTTCCACCAGTTAAATCATCGAGTGTTAATTTTCCGTCACGTGCTTTGGCGCCAAACTCAGAAATTTTCTTTTCGATTTCTGCAAGATTCATTTGATCAACATCACGCAAAATCGGCACTACTAATCCGCGTGGCGATCCCACAGCAATCCCGATATCAAAATAACCGTGATACACAATGTCATTACCATCTACTGAGGCATTTAAAACTGGATATTTCTTTAAAGCATGAACTGCTGCTTTAACAAAAAAGGACATAAAACCTAATTTCACGCCATGCTCTTTTTCAAAGATATCTTTGTATTTGTTACGCATATTCATGACCGGGGCCATATTGACTTCATTAAATGTTGTCAAAATAGCATTCGTTGCTTGAGACTCTAAGAGCCTTTCTGCAATTCTGGCGCGCAAACGACTCATCGGCACGCGCTCTTCTGGACGATCGCCGAGTGGCATATTGACCGGAAGTGAAGGCATTTTAGGGGCGCTTACTTTTACTACTGCAGGAGCAGGGCTTGCAGTCAAAGCATCAGCCTTGGTTACGCGTCCATCCTTACCTGATCCAGCAACATCAGATGCTGACATATTTTTCTCTGCCAGTATTTTTGCGGCCGCTGGCATCGCAATTCCGGCAGCACTGTTAGAACTTGGTGCTGGTGCTGCAGCTACTGGAGCCTTAGCTGCGGGAGTGGGCGTTGAGGCGGCTGCAGGAGCAGCTCCCTTTCCTTCACTATCAATTTTGGCAATGACCTGATCTGATCCTACTGTGCCACCATCGGCAATTACTATTTCAGATAAAACACCAGCTGAAGGTGCGGGAACTTCAAGTACAACTTTATCTGTTTCAATTTCAATGAGAATCTCATCTTGAGCAACGCTATCGCCTGCTTTTTTCTTCCACTGCAATAAAGTTGCTTCAGCAACTGACTCAGATAACTGAGGAACTTTAACTTCGAAAATGGCCATGGTAAATCCTTATATATGATGTTTATAGTTTTTTTATTAATTTATTTAATTAGAGCAAAACCTTTTAACTTTGCAAATGCTCCATCCACTAATGACTTTTGTTGATCTTGATGGAGATGTGAATACCCACAGGCTGGAGATGCAGAAGCTGGGCGACCTGAGTAGCCAAGCTTTTGTCCTTCAACCATGTTCTCATGAATATTGTGCTGAATAAAAAACCATGCACCTTGATTCTGAGGCTCATCCTGGGTCCACACGAGTTCTGTAGCATTTGGATATTTTTTTAATTCTGTTGCAAAGGCTTTATGCGGGAAAGGATACAACTGTTCTACTCGAACAATCGCCGTGTCTTTCGATTTTTTAGCCTCTCTTGCCTTGACTAAATCATAATAAACCTTGCCTGAACACATAATGATTCTTGTTACTTTTTGTGCATCTACATTGGCATCTTGCTCACCAAGAACCGTGTGGAACTCACCTTTAGTAAATTCTGAAATAACTGAAGTTGCATCTTTATTTCTTAATAATGATTTTGGAGTCATGATGATCAATGGCTTACGGAACGAGCGAATCATTTGACGGCGCAACAAATGGAAAATCTGTGACGCTGTTGTCGGCTGAACCACTTGCATATTGATATCTGCACATAACTGCATAAACCGTTCAAGTCTTGCAGATGAGTGCTCAGGGCCTTGACCTTCATAGCCATGTGGAAGCATCATCACCAAACCATTGACACGCCCCCATTTAACTTCACCTGAGGCGATAAATTGATCAATCACCACCTGTGCACCATTGGCAAAATCGCCAAACTGCGCTTCCCAAATGGTTAATGTATTGGGTTCTGCAGAGGAATATCCGTATTCAAAACCTAAAACAGCCTCTTCTGACAAAATGGAATCAATAACTTCAAATGGCGCTTGTCCATCGGCGACATGCTGCAAAGGGATATAAGTTCCAGTGTCCCATTTTTCACGATCTTGATCATGCAATACTGAATGACGGTGAGTAAAGGTTCCACGACCACTATCCTCGCCTGATAAACGGATGGGATAACCACTCGCAACGAGCGAAGCAAATGCCATGTGCTCACCCATACCCCAGTCAACATTGATATCTCCACGTCCCATTGCAGCCCTGTTTTTCAGAACTGTCTCAACGAGTGGGTGTACTTTAAAGCCTTCGGGAGCTTTGGTGATTTTGTCTGCTAAACGCTTCCACTCTGTCAGTGGAATCGCTGTATCGGCATTATCTGTCCACTTTTTGTTCAAGAAAGGGGACCAATCGACCGCATACTTACCTTTAAAGTTAGTAATCACGGGATCTGAAGTTCTTTTATCTCCAGCATCTAACTCAGCTCTATAAGTTTTGACCATATCATCGCCACCACCTACAGAAATAATGCCTTGAGTCTCTAACTTATCTGCATATAACTTGCGGGTACCTGGGTGTTGTGAAATAGTTTTGTACATCAAAGGTTGCGTCATCGATGGGGTATCTTGCTCGTTGTGCCCTAGCTTTCTAAAACAAATGATGTCAATACCAACGTCTTTCTTAAACTTCATTCGGTATTCAACGGCTAACTGTGTAGCCAATACGACCGCCTCAGGATCATCTCCATTAACGTGCAGAATCGGTGCTTCAATGGTTTTCATGATGTCTGTGCAATACAAGGTCGAGCGCATATCGCGTGGATCTGAAGTTGTAAAACCAATTTGATTATTAATCACAATGTGCAACGTGCCACCCGTGTAATAGCCTCGCACTTCTGCCAAGGCTAATGTTTCTTGGACAACGCCCTGACCAGCAATCGCTGCATCACCATGCACTAAGATGGGCAGAACTTGCGCCCCTATTTTATCCCCACGACGATCCATACGTGCACGTACAGATCCTTCTACTACTGGATTAACAATTTCTAGATGGGATGGGTTAAACGCTAGAGATAAATGTACAGGGCCACCGGCAGTGGAGATGTCACTGGAGAAACCTTGGTGATACTTAACATCACCAGATGGCAAATCTTCTGGTGCTGTATGGTCAAACTCTGCAAACAAATCTTTTGGTACTTTACCTAAGGTGTTCACTAGGACGTTTAAACGTCCACGGTGGGCCATACCAATAACCATTTCTTGAACACCGGCTAATCCACCAGCATCTAATATTTCATCCATCGAAGCGATGAAACTTTCACCACCTTCGAGTGAGAATCTTTTTTGACCAACATACTTGGTATGCAAGAATCGCTCAAGACCCTCTGCAGCAGTTAATCGATTTAAGATATTGATTTTTTTCGTTGCCGTAAAGTTTGGAGTTGAACGAATCGACTCTAATTTTTCTTGCCACCACTTTTTGATATTTTGATCAGTGATATACATGTACTCAACACCAATCGTGCCGCAGTATGTTTGACGTAAGTTTTGTAATAACTCACGTAATTTCATTTTGTCTTTGCCGAAAAACGTATTACTGGTATTAAACACAATATCCATATCAGCATCGGTAAAGCCATAGTAAGCTGGATCTAACTCAGGAATATTGGGGCGCTCTGTTCTTTTCAGGGGATCAAGGTCAGCCCATCTTGTTCCAACATTTCGATACGTTGCGATTAACTGTTGAACTGCGACACGTTTGCGACCCATGCTTGAGTCAGCTGAGTCCTCAACATGGCGAATCGGCGCAACCCTAGCGCGTTGCGCAAAAGATGCAATGATCGGCGCATGTGCAATGTCTTTAGATGCACTGCCGTCTACTGCAGGTAAGTTCTGAACTCCATCAAAGTATTGACGCCAATTATCTGGCACTGAGCCTGGGTCATTTAAATAAGATTCATAAAGCTCTTCAACGTAGGGCGCATTGCCCCCAAATAGGTACGAAGTACCCTGATAAGACTCCATCATATTGCTCACCTTTTCTTCGGGTTTCCCGATATGTAAGTGGGTTAGTCAACCATCTACGACACGGCCTAACCGATTAGTAGATTGCGAAATTCTTAAAAACGTTTCCCAAACCAACTCATTTATAAATAATTCTATTTACATAATAAGTAGGATTGTCAGACAATTTTATGACATTTGTCTTTTTATTGCCTGTTTTTCTGTTTCAAGTTGTTGTTATTGCAGATAAACGTCTCGTTTAAAGACGTTTCCTACAAATAATTCAGATAGTTCTGATATTTAAATCGATTTAACACTCTTAAGATGGATTTTGACATTTTTAAAGGAGATAAATCAATGTTAGAAACAACTCAAACCGA
>Ga0114959_10001916_pt1 | contig 17681 bp, 11 predicted proteins | sample C_130625_EF_Meta_FD_87317 | JGI IMG/M metagenome (GOLD analysis project Ga0114959, IMG submission 87317) | Freshwater microbial communities from Lake Croche, Canada to study carbon cycling - C_130625_EF_MetaG | ecosystem: Environmental > Aquatic > Freshwater > Lake | place: Lake Croche, Canada...
CCCGAATTGATTGGAGCCCGTATCTTCGTGGCACATCCTATATTTCGTGAACTGAATCACGATGAATTAGTGGCAGGCCTTCACGGAGCTCACCAAGAATGGTTAATGTTCCGAGAACGTGGACGCGCTAATCTACCTTACTTACGACGACATCAGGAAATTATGCGGATCTTTATCCGCAATGTTTCTGATAGAGCTTTGTTACGTGGTGGTAATTTGTACGATCCGCTGACCCAAATCTACGATTTAGTCAGAAATAACGAACGTAATCTAACTCGTGTTCAAATCTTATCTCAACTACCTGACAACATTCGTTTTGAATTGCGTACTTTCTTCAACACCGATGTGGACTTACCACATTATAAAGTGAGTGCTCTATTAACAAAATATAATCGTGTTAACAACGCGGTCCTACATGCGTCTGTTTGTGACATATGTCGTTTACCGGGTAACACTCGGTGGGATAAATACTTTTGTGAAGACTGTGACAATTGCGTGCATCAACGATGCGTCGATTTCACTCTGCCCGAAGAGGTTCCCTTCTACTGTCGAGATTGCACTCAAATTCATGAGCTAGCAAATGCTCGTCTATTAGACGAACTCCGTGCAAATGCTCTGGAACAAGTGGATTCTGATGACGACGAACAAGCTGTTGTCACTATCATGGAAGAGTAAGCGCATTCGGGTTAACAACCCACCTTTTTTTCGAAAACAGGAAAAAAATACATGTCGCTTCATGTAATTCACTCGCTCTGAGCCGGGATCAGTGTCATGCCTTCCGGGAACAAGTATTCGCGATACTCTACCAACTTCTTGTAGCATTTGTTGATCGTAATCTCTGAGATGTCACAAGCCAGAGAGACATCCTTCTTAGTACGTCCTAAGCCCATGACCATGTTCACCAGGTATAAGCATCCCGCCGCAATCGATTGAGGTGCGCTCTCCGATGTGAACGCGTATTCCTCTTCTTTTTTCACCACATGCGTACAGATCTCGGCTACGTCTTGGTTGAAATTCAATTGAGAACAGAAGCGCAACACGAAATGCGTCGGTGTAGTCGAACTGTTCATATTCAACTTGAGCATCTCTTCGAAACGTTTACATCCTCGCGTCATTGCCGTGATGTTCAAGTTAAACATCTTGGCTATTTCTTTGGCAGATCGAGGAACATTGTTTATTTTACATGACATGTAGATGCTTGTAGCCAACATACTTTCCGTATTTTCGCCACGAGATATCTTCATCTCGGAAATTTTCTTATAAAATGATTTGGCCTCTTCTATAATACAGTGCGGCAAGCCGCCATTAATGGCCTTCAAACTCAGGGTATCGAATTTGTTGATCAGAGTACGTTCACGGTACGTCATCGAATTCCATTTCTGGTATTTGTAGATCCGAAACATGGTATTCGTCATACCGTTTTCTAATCCGAGAACAGATCCAAGAGACATGTTCGGAAGAAACTCATTCGTCGGCATTCCACAACGAGTCGGATCAGTCGATTTATTATCATCGTTTCCATAGAAACGCCATTCCGCACTGGAATCGATAAACCGTTCTTGTAAGGTGTTACAAGACTTGCACACATACTCCCCCTCTTCCAAAATGAGTATTGATCCCAAGCATCCCGGATACGAACATTTCATATCAATCGTGTCTTCAGATACACCCGCTTTCTTTTTATCGAATAAATCCCATACTGGATTGTCGAGCTCAATAGACATTGACTTTTAAATAGTATACAAACTCAATCGAGTCTTTTTGACTTAAATACTAGTGTCACCTTTAAGTAAATTCAAAACCTCTGTCCAGGTAGAATCCATTTTTTCAGAGATATACGTTGGAATCTGTTTCATGTCAATCAGCGATTTATTTCGATTATATCTGTCACAAGCTACCCGATTTATATCGAGTTCTCTATGCAGCAACTGAGGATCATCGATATATAATTGGAGCTTTTTCTTAGTGACTTTATAGAATACACTGGGAATATTGTCAGATGGATCTCCCAATAATATCTTCCATTGCAAATCGATTTCAGGACTGACAGTGGGAATCAGCTGTTTTCCTTGGAGATTGAAGATCTGTGTATAATCGTCGAATAACTGTATGTAATCACGATCATTTGTCATAATGTAAATCGGAAGCTCTGGGAATTCCCGCCTGATTCTACTTTTCAATACGGCAATGATATCATCGGCTTCGGCTTCATCTATTGTGATAAGCCTCATTTTATATTGTTGAATCAATTCTGGAATGATTTCATTGTACATATAGGTAAACATATAACTGTTAAATTTACGATTCGTGGTATCTCGATTAGCCTTATATTCCGAAAATAATTTCATTCTCCAAATGGTTCCACGAGAACAATCAGCCGCTAATAACACTTGATCGGGACGACACCCTTTCTGTTTGATAATCTTCAGGAGATTTTCCTTGCAAAGTTTTTTGAATTTTTCTAGAAATGTTATATCTGTGTGTAATGTATCAATCACTATTTCTCTATCTTGTGATAACTTGTACCAACTTACCAGAGCATAAAATCGATAAAACACGTAATAAGATACATCGACAAAAAGGACGGGATCCATACCGTTCTTTCATACTATGATGAGTGGTATGTCCTTAAGTATTTACAGTTACTTAATTATATTGGTTCGATTTGTTTACAAAACCTTCGACAGTATTCGCGCCGTCCGTAAAAGCACCTAGAGCTGCGACACCAAACACAACGATGGACCACAAGAACACGATAATTGCATTCACCCATGACCAAGGACCGCACATTTCATTGCCTTCTGCTCCAGCAGTCATGCAATGAATGGTAAAGACGGATAGGGCCATAGGCAACAACAACATAAACAACACAACGAATCGCTCAGTCCACCGATACCGATAATTTCCATGTTTATCGCGATCATCTATAGGCATAGGGAAAAAGATTGATAAACACACTAATAAATATCCAACAATGGCTACTTGAGCAGGAGACGAGAGATCCATAATCTATTTATAATTCGTAAAGAAATTAAAATTACGACTAAAGCTATTTAAGGACTACGTTCTATAGAGAATATGTAAAAGTAACCATGGGCATTCCTTTTTATTTTGCTAAAGTCGTGCGACAATTTCCGCATATTTTGCATGGAAAGCCTCCTCAATGTAGTCGGCTCTTTCTGGATTTTAATGGCATTATTCATACATGCGCTGCGGAATTAAAGGGTATCGTACATCATCCTGATCCTAAACTTGAATTTGACTTTGAAAAGGCGCTTTGTGATAAAGTATGTACTTATATTGATTTAATTATACAATATGCAAATCCTTCAACATTATTGTATATATCGATCGATGGACTTCCTTCTATGGCTAAGATCCAGCAACAACGACGACGACGATACATGTCCACCGCCTCTGTATCTACTACACCTAGTATATGGGATACCAACGCGATTTCTCCTGGGACTCCTTTTATGATTCGTCTAAGTGGAATTCTAGAACTATACAAACCATCTACCGGAGTTCAAGTGATTCTCTCCGACAGTCTTGTACCGGGCGAAGGAGAACATAAAATCATTCGTTATATTCGCGAAAACCCGATAATATGCGATAAAAATAACAATCAATCACAAGACATCATATATGGTCTTGATGCCGATTTAATTATGCTATCGGTACTAGAATCGAGTCCGATCTCAATTATGCGCGAATCACGAGAATTCGATTTTCATAAAACAAAGGAGCCCTTCACTTACATGAATATTCCCGAATTCCGGAATATGCTAACACGCTACCTAGAGAAATACAACCTTGGAGAGCATAAGATACTGCATTATGTCTTCTGTGCCTATTTCATCGGAAACGACTTTATACCCGGATTATCCTATCTGACTATCCAAAATGATGGTTTGGAAGTCTTATTGAACGCCTATTCTAGAGTTAGAGATGATCTACAAGCGGATCTGTTGAATAAACATCTGGATACCGGCGAATACGCTTTAAATTACATGTTTTTGTGGAGATGGTTCGATATTCTTAAACAAGATGAAGATACCGGGTTCTCCAAAGTTCATCGCGAATTTATCAGACAGAAAATGTTTACGAGCCCTTCGTACATCGATATAAGTTCTAAAATACATATCGATGGACCCTGGCGTATGGATTATTATCACTGGTTATTCGATTCATCCCAGGATAGTAAATGTGTTCAACACGCATGTCAGTCATACTTAGAAGGATGTCAATGGCTCGTCGACCTCTATTTTCATCAAGAAATCAAATGGCCAGGCTGGTATTATCCCTATCAATACTCGCCTACCATCCTCGATCTATACAATTATATGACGACGAACCTAGCGGATATAGACGCTGCGATGAAAGCAAAGCGCTACCCTTCAAAGGTGAATAGCATAGACGTATTGCTACTGGCTATCCTCCCACCTCGTTCTCGGGCTTTTTTGCCGACGGCACTGCAACCGATCATGACCGACATACAATACGGGGCATTACACATGTTTCCTACGAAATTTAAGATGCAGGCCTATTTAAGAACAAAGGATTGGGCTTGTTGTCCAATGTTACCTCCTTTACAACCAGACGTGATCGAACAAGCTATCCAAAAAACCAAGAGACTCTCGTCATCAAGTTAAATCTAATACGTCATGTACTTTATTTATGAAAAGAGGTCGGATATGCATCGGTTGAATAGAATAAAAGATCATCTTTTTCTTCTGTATGACCCTCTCTTTTTTAAAGAGTTCGTATTCAAATAAGCGAAGGAATTGTCGAAGTACTGTTATCACGCGATCATCGTTGAGATCATTTAGATATTTTTTTGCCTTACAAGGGATGTAATATATTACCATCTCTGGTATGAGCTCGTATAAATTATTGACGGTACCGCGATCTCGAAGTGTATTTTTCGAGAATTCGCTTGTGTCGTCTAATCCTTTTAATCCATAACATTGCAGGAATGCAGTCATGAATTCTTCTGAAGGAACCTCTTTAAAAAGTTGGTATAACTTCATCTTCTATATGAGTAAATGAAAATAATTCAGATTCCGCGAAATATAAACTCTTTATGTGTTTGTCATAAAGACGATATTAACTAGGTTAATTATAACGGATGGGTTTTACGCAATGCGTTCTTAGCACTTAACAATGTCTCGATAGATGGGATGAAACTCTGGCTCTGACTCAAGCTCGGTTTGTTTTCTGGAGGGGGCGATATTGGCGAATTCCTCGTTTTTAATTTTACATTCAATAAATCTCCGATCGAAAGATTAACACGAGGTTGGGGTATCGAATCCATCTTCATCTTGTGTTCGATAGCTTCTGTACTTATACCCGCTTTTCGCATTTTATCATATATGGTCTCGGGTTTTGTTTCAGGGGCATTACGATCTGTAAAAGCAAATAAAGAATGACATGGTGTCATTTTTTGTAATTGATGTACTTTATACTTGAATCCGAACATGATATCATTCATCCATACGTAATTCAACAGTAATATACAGCGCAACGGTTCCTCTGTTTTAGGAACGAGTGTGGTCTGTTTTCGGGTGTCATCAAATATTTGTACATCCTCCCATTTTAATCGCAGTCGGAGTCGACTCGGGTAACTATCCGCTGATTTTATGGGCTTGATATACGAACGTTTTTCTAACTTCGATTCCAACTTTGTGATTATTTTCTGGTGGAATGACTCCAGATTATGTAAGAATGTTTCTTTGGTACGATATATGCACAAGTCCATTGAACATGATCCCTTTTCATCGTATATCATAGAATACGGTATATACATCCAAGGAGTCTGTATGAAAAGACACTGTTTATCAAGTTCAATTAACCAGCATTGATTTGCCCCGCGTCTTGTGGGAATGAGTCGTATGTTGTCTATATTTATTTGACTGACATCTGTATACATGAAAAGACGTGTAGTGTATATATCTGAAAATTCCTTAGATCATTTTCTATATACTTAAACAGAAGATACGTCATTAGTTTATGGATTCGTTTACGTATACGTACTCAAAAAGAGAAGAGCTATTATCTTCATTTACAGACCTAAATACAAGATACAATGTAAAAAATGATCACTTTGAACAGTTGCAAAGAGACTTCGAAAAATTGGATAATAAACTAGAATATCTAATAACAAAAGGAATACAATATAAAAATGTCCCACTTATCAGTAAAATCAGACCATTCAGCGAAAGAGAACGCAATTCAATCTGTAAAACCAGGCCATTCCAAGTACGAGAAACTCATGCAGATGTGGATCATTCACATTCTGAAGGAGGATCAACACCGTCTTCTGACTCAGATGGAGAAAGATTTCAAATTACCGGGTCTAGTCGAAAAGTATTGGAAACCTGCATATTACCTGCCGCTATTAAAAAACCCCATTCTTGGGCTGCCATCATCTGATACCATTCTCAAAAAAGACGTATCAGATGAATGATATCAACTGTTCGAGCCTTCTAAAAAAGGATTTTTTTAAGACTTAGAGATCATCGTGGTTTACAAAGAAGACAATGCCTATTGTGTATATTGAAGGTAATATCGGTGCTGGAAAGTCGACCTTCATCGCACAACTTAAAGAACGGTATCAAAACGTAGAATGGGTTCCTGAACCTATCAATGAGTGGAACGATTATAAAGAAAACACCAAAACAATCATCGAACTATATTATGAAAACCCCCAAAAATATGCTGCTTTCTTCCAAAACGTGGTAGTTCAAAGCAAGATTAAAACACTTATGCACATTCTTAAAAACCCTGATAAAACATACGTAATAGAGAGATCCTTTTACAGTGATTTTTGGGTCTTTGGTCGCATCCTTGCTGATAAGAGCTTAGTCACTGCGCTCGAATATCAATATCTACACTCTTGGTTCAGTATATGCGAATCGTTGTGTCAAGATCAAGTACGCGGAGTTATTTATCTAGATGCGGATGTAGAGTTATGCAAGAAACGCATCATCAAACGAGGACGCGAAGGGGAAGCGAATATCGACATGGACTACTTGCAGCAGATAGAAACCGCGTATAAATCATGGTTGCTTGACACAAAAGTTCCGGTTATTCATATTCCTTGTTGTGAAAACATGAATTCAAAAATGAAAAACATAGAGCACATGTTTGAATAAAAATAAGAAGTACAAATTCTTTTTTCTGTCTAGTCGACACAAGGAGCAGTGTCACCATTAGATTGAAGAGCGAATAAGGCATCTCCGTATGTAAACGTTGATTCCAGTATGATACTTGACATGTAGAATGTAATAACTACAGCTGCAAGTAAGAAAGAGATCTTGACCATCTCCATACTCAATGAATGTTTGCCCAGAGTAGAATGCTCTGCACATTTTGCGGCAAATGGATTTTGATTTGGAGGACCATTGTAACTCTTGAGGTCCTTGATACATTCCTGGCATTCTGCGATATTTGTCGCCAACTGATAAGGGTTGAAATTGTAATATACGAATGCCAGTGCGGATATGCAAACCAATAAGACTGTGAGATTGACAATGAATTCCGACCAAGGGAATGGCACGGTGACCGACGTGACTTTAAGAAGATGACATGCTTGATAGGACTTCATTGTTGTAATCATCTGATCGTATAATTGCTTTTTGACCACATCGAAATTAGCCGTTTTCTGAATTTGCTCGAATGTAATGGGGTTTTTCTGGAGATCGTACCATTTCCCGCTATCTTGAGTGTAGCCCAGCGTTTTATAGATTTGTGAGCTACTGATAATACTGAGTGCTAGATCCTCTCCTAACAAATCGGGGAACAGATTCAGATTTGTAGCTGCACCACCGTCTTTGATGTATAAATTATTTAGGCTTGTATCGGCTGCTAGAGTACTTTGTCCCGATTTGATGCTCTCTTTCAAAGTATTCAATGCATCACCAGCAGACGGGACAGTATCCGGAAACAGAGACAAATACGCTTGTACGTCATTTGAATATGTAGAGGTTAGTCTAAACAATTTAGCTTGGCTGTTCAAGGTATAGTGGTTTGTTGCTAGTAAATTAGTCATAGCATCGTCTCTGGCTGAAGGTCCCGATGAAGATGTCCATCCCGCGTTTTTGTATTTCTTTGAACTTGAATCGTAGGAATATCCACCTGAACTTAGAATACTATTTATTTCTGGATCTGTAAGAGGTTTCTCTATACTTTTACTAATTACGTGATAGTAATAGGATAGCAAGGCTTTTTGTAAAATAGGTGTATTCGTTGTATCTGTGTTATTTTTGTACAGGTAAATGTTGTCTCGACTTGGAGATGCATCTAAGAGTGTTTTAAGAGCATCCGTAATAGTTACCGTTGTTGGTGTTGTAACACTTGCCGGTGATGTACCTCTAGGGACAAATTTCCAAGGACTAGCTGCGTTAGGATAAATATTATTTTGCATGTTTGCGGGTACAATGAGTTTTATAGCTTGTCCGAGAGTGTATGTCAATGTAGTTGTATTTGTACTATCGTGCCATATCGTGTCTGAAGGTGAAAATGTTTGAAGTGTACTCGGTGTGGTTTGATTATCTTTAAAAGAGTATCCAATGGGCTTCACACTATTTATGTAATAATTTGCAAAGAGTGAATTGGGTTGAGGTTGAGTTATACTAGATTCAGGACTTACAGTCGAAGGTATATTGCTTACTTGTAATTGCGTATTTATATAATATACCATACCGTATTCGAGTGCAACTGGCTTAGCTGCAATGAAATTCATAATAGTAACAGGAGTAGATGATCCACCGCTACTACTAGCCAAATATGCGTTTGAAAATGATTGAGTTGTTGTTCCACTCGGAATCGTATACCCGGAAAATGCGGAAATCATAGTATTAACCGCGGTCATCACATAATAATTCAATGCAGTTAATGATGATCCGTATTTATTTGTATCAAAAGCTCTACCAGGTAAACTTAATAGATAATAATACGATGCAGCTTGTTGTGTTGTTAATTTTGTGGGGCTAGAATTACTACCCATCAATATATTCCAATTATCACTGCCTGTAACTAATCCTAAATCAGAGAGAGAACTGTTATATCCATTGTAATTACTGCGACCAGCGCTATTAGCCACATACGTCATTAACAAATCTTCTTTGTTCAAAGAGGCTCCGTTAATAGGAGACGACTTAGAGAGCAGGTCGAGTGCAGCCCATGTCGGATTCGTAATCCCTTGATTCGCCGTAGTCGTCTGACTAATTGTCTGACCCAAGTTTATATTACCACCACTGTATGTGTAATTGTTGCTAGAACCAGTCACAACATATCCTGCATCTGTAAGTAAGGAATTCAGAATATCTTGGTTAGTTGCTAAAGATGTGTAATTTAGGGTTGTCAACATTTTTTCGACTGCATATTGAGTCGTAGTTTGAATCAAAGATGGTTTCGGTAAAATCCCAGTCGCAGATAAATCGCTTTGTGCTGATGATCCGACAATACACCCTATATTGACAGATGTAGTGCCGATAGTACCATTTCTACCCCAACGCCAGCACATGTTTTTGGAATCATACATCATACCCGCACTTTGGAGTAATCCCACGATTTGATTGTTATTTAAAGCAATACCGTTTAATTTCGCCGGATCCATTGTTGTTAGATATTGGTCCACTAACAATGCTAACACTGCCTCGTAGCTCATACTCACACTTTTCACTAAGCGCTTTTGTTTTCTTCCTTCCGTGATGTATTTTGTGTCCTTTGCATCCGTGACATAAGCCAATAAAGTCATATAGGCATCGAGTGCATCATCCAGAGTATATGAATTTGAATTGGCATCAATGTATCTATCAGACACTGGATCGTATTTGTATCCGTTGGCAGTGAGCATATGTTTTTCGAAATATAGCGCCGGATCTTCGATTTGTATTTGTCCCTGTTTTAGTGCCTGAAGATCCTTTAGCCGAGCTATCAGTAACGATATTTGCATGGGCATATTCTCTGTATTGCTTTGGTATAAGTTGGCTTTATAGCTTGTATTCGTCTTCATTTTATGAAGCATGCTATAAAACAGGATGATCAAGAACACGTATATCAAGACCATGAAAATTGGTTTCATATAGGGTTCTATAGAGCTAACCTCTTCCGGTGGCTTTGCATTGGCGAATTTTTCCATGACTTCATCTTGGTATTCTTTCGCAGATTGATACAAGCTTTTCTTCTGGTCTTTGGTCAGGTTGTCTTTGGGTATTTCTGGGATGCCTTTAGGCCGAGGATTTTCTTTAAGAACAACTCCTGAGCTGGTAATATATCGAAGTATTTCATCCAACACTGGGACTTGAACTTTGATTTCTTTATTGAACTTTTTCAGCTTTTCGTTTAATTTATAGATGTATTTCTGTTGTCGAACATTGGCAATGGTTGTTACCATGCTATTGTAAAACTCGAGTTCAGGAATAGCGGCCTTTGTTAACCATCCGCGGAGTTCATCCGAATCACTACGAGATGATACATCTTTGGCATTCAAATCGTTTAGAATATTCTTCATCGCTGTAATAGTTTGTTGTACCACATCGATATGATTCAAAATTCTGTTACGCTTTTCGTTTAGATCGTTGATGAATTTCTCGTTCTCCTCCTTCTTGGGCACATCCAGACTCTGCTTCCATTTATTCAGGTCTTTTGAAAGATTTGCAATTCTATTCAAAAGTTCGAATGTTATATCTGAGATATGTTTACGCAACATATGCATATAAGAATCCATGTCCCATTGTGAGTTGGTTGTAGTGTATTCATCAAACAAGCGCTTTTTACTGGGTGCGTCAGTGACTTTGATGCCATTGGCATCGGGAGCATTCATCAAAGCCTTGACATCTCCACGATACAGCTTGATGTTATTCTCGTAATAGGCAATTTGTTTGGATGCATAGTGGGTGAAGAGAATAAGAGTTTGGAATATGATCCATAATTTTTGTGCGGATTCTACTTCTAGATCAAGATTACCAGATGGTGATGATCCACCACGATGCTCTGTCATTAACGAATTAGAATTAGCAACAGTAATAGTAATATGGCCAGCAGCACCATCACCAGAAGCAGGGTCAGTAGCAGCAGCAGAGGCAGCAGCAGGAGAAGCAGGGTCAGTAGCAGCAGCAGAGGCAGCAGCAGGAGAAGCAGGGTCAGTAGCAGCACTAACACCATTAACAGGTTTTTCAGCAGCCTCAGTCTTCTTACATGTTTCATTTAGGCGAATATTGATCGGAGTTAGCCATTTTTCATGTCTTTCACTAAAATCATCCGTCGCAATTTTCATGTATGGAACTCGATTACCATACTTGTCAATCTCCGCTGATTTATCGATGAATTCTTTGAAATACTTTCGGACTTCATTAGCACTGTTGACCGCATTGCAATCCAACAAGTCATCCGGGCTTATATTCAAATAAATCTCTTTCGCAATTTGTCTGAATGCATTGAACAACGCGATAGATTGTTTTTCCATTGTTGTTAGCTTTGTCGTTGAATCGTTAACCACCACACCGTCTTCAAAATCACCAAATCGCATCGGTTTATGGAGATCAATATTAACGAAAATAGTATCCAGAATGGCTTCTCTGTGAGGGACTTTTGGATCCTGCTTTGCCGTCTTCCATAATTCACCATATATCAACTGAATTTTCTCCTTGATCTTCTCAATACGATCCACAAAAGAATAGATGTCCTTCTCAACTTTCATATTCTTCTTGAGAACATCCGCCGCCTGAGTATCGAGATTATATGTTTTCGGTGCGGGTCCGACATAGTTCCATATCTTTTCTGCGCTGCTCTCTGTTACATATTCAAATATTGCATCCGTGAATTTATCTTTATCGAGCTTACCTTTCTGTAAATCGACATAGGCAGTGGCGTTAATATACGCTGTGTTGAGTGATTGCAGGCGAGTTATAGCCGCGAATTCTTCGAAGTTTTGCAACACATTCGGAGAATCCGCATCAAGTACGGGAAGAGAACTCTCGTTTTTGATACCTAAATGAGACCGAATTTCATCATTCGCAATCGTAAATTTCAAGTCATATATAGATTGTTTTACATCTTCTTTCTTCTTCATCACATGCTGCATATCATTGACACATGAATCAACCAGACCGTACATGTAATAAATCGCATAGTGATCCTTAGCTAAAGCCAGTGAATCCTTATGAAGATCAGTTATAGCTGCCGTCAAGTTCGTAAGCATCTTGATACGCGAAGTCCATATGCCGGCTGTAGGATTCGCCTTAGAATCGCGATCTGATATAAGTTTGACCTGCTCTCGCAATGAAGTCAGATAATTACCAATCCATTGTTTCATAGCAATGCCATCTACAGGATCTTTTCCATCATCTGTTTTCTCCAAAATACGAAATCCAGGAGGGTACGCAAACTCTACAGATTCTTCATTTTCCATTAACTCAAGAGTTTGGCTTGTCTGGTCTAGTATTGTTGACATATCTTTCGGTTTAGAAGACATGAGCCCCTTTCCCCATTCGATCCATGTTCGTTCCGGTGTCAGATCGTAATCAAACATAATAATGGGGAGTAGACTCACAAAATCACTTGTAACTTCCAGCGCGTCTACCTCATTATTTTCAACAGATATGGTTCCTTTGTTTTCTTTGGGTCGAACAAATGAAAGATCTAAAGCGTCAGAATCGGCCATCTCTACTTTACATGTAACACTTTTTGCTGGACTAAAGAAACTTACTTCTTTTTGTTTTTGGCCTTATTGCTGTTATTATATTTTTTTGCTCCCTGGTTATATTTACCAAAATTGGTAAAGACTGTAGTTATAGTCTTAATTGGATTATTAATTCTTTCCTCTGTCATATCATCGAATGCAGCTTTTACATGTTCTTTATCTTTATCATTTATGTCTTTATTATTATCTAAGAACTGTCTTAATGCTCCGTGATGTTTCTTAAGGGTTTCTAATTTTTTATCGTTCTTATCCTTATCACTAATATTCGTGCTTAAGTTGAGCTTCTTGAAGTCATCATTTGCTTTTTTGAAAGCTTTAACTTCATTGTTAAATTCATTCCATTCTTTGATATTTTTTAGAATTTTATAACCTTCGCCTTTATTTCCATTTCCACTGTTAGACGTTTTTTCTGTACCAACGTTTATTTCATTCAATTTAATTAATGCATTGTTTTGTTGTTTTTTCCTTTGTTCAAATTCATATTCTTTTCGTTTTATTTTATCTGAGGTTTCCTCTATCTCTTTCTTTATCTTTTGTCGATTCGTGTTTAATTCACTTAATTCACTCTTAAGTTGTTGTAATTTGATCGGATTTTTTTCTGTGGCTAATTCCGCGTTTTTCATTGAAATATCGGATTCTATTTTGAATAGTTTGTTTTCAAGATCTGTTTTACGTTTATCTAATCGGGCGCTTTCTTCTATCAATCCTGGAAGATTGTACTGTAATTCAGTTGTGAATCTGTTTGTTTGCTGTTCGATTACTTTTTGTTGTTTTTCAATGTACATTTGTTCTGCTTGCTTCCGCTTTTCATCATCCTTCTTCTTTTTGTCTGCAGCCACATTCTTTTGACGCGTAATTTCATCATTGAGTGCTTTCTGTTTATCCGTTTCGATAAAGAGATCTTCCTTGTACCATTTATACAAGTAAACGACCAAGCAAATACCCATGATTAATACACTCGACCAATATGTACCAGTATACAACATATCATGTTGTGCAGTAGCTAGGTTGAGTAAGGCAGTAGATTCCTGTGTTTTTGAAACAGCACGTGTCACATTTTCTAGAACAGAATTGCTGTTATTAATCATCAATTGAATATCATCTGCATTCATGTCGTCGACCATTCTCGAAAATACATCATACGACACGGACATTCCGGTTCCAACAGGAACAATTCCGGCTAGAGCGTTTTGTGTCCGTATGTCGGTGTATATGAAACTTAATAAAACACCTATATTTGATACGATTCTTCGTGGATTTGAAATAGCACTATCGTTACTTATAATCTTTTGAAGCATTTGTGTAATACTCTCAGAGCTGTATTGCATCATAGTATCTCCTAAAATAGATTTCAAGTCTTTCACCAGTTGATTATACAAGACTTTTTGCTGTTGAATTGATAACATGGTTTTATTGGTAATCACGTCGTTCAATATTGAATTTTTGAATTTGTACATTTGTGTTTGTAAAGCCGTCGAATTATCGTCTAATTTGATTGGCGTGTATGGAGTGTAATTACTCGGTAAATTACTAACAGTATGACTCGGGATTTCACTTGTTAAGTATTGGTATAATATGGCCGCCTTTACATTCGTCAAATCTTTGTATTTATATCCTTGATATTGTTTATTCATGAATGAATCTAATCCATCAAAGTAGTTTTTGATAATCGCTGTATCACTAAACGAATTGAATAATGGAGCAGTACTTGTGCTATCCAAATACTTGGTTTTGTACGTGCTCATGAAATTATGCAAATCATTCCAGCCACATTGATAATTTCCTGTTTTCGGGTCTTTAAGTGAAATGTAATTATATAATATTTTTCCGTTTTCTGTTCTTGCGGCAGGATCAACATCATATTGGGGTTTACGTGTAATTCTCGCCAAATTGTACAGATTTAATCCAATATTTGGAATGGGATCTGCATTTTTGCTGAATTTGTATAAATATCCATTAAGCGTATAAAGAGATCCGTTATCATAACTTCTCATATCGTCAGACGCTTGCCTCTTTTTCAGAATCTCTATAGATTGAGATATGTATATTTCAGCCATAATGAAAATAGACAACACCGTACTATAAATAGCAATACTCCAGCCGTCATGATTATAAAATCCTAGCTGCCAAAAGCGCCACCCCCCTTCGATACGGCTATAGTAAAGTAATGCAAAACACACCGATATAAGCGCTATCACACAAGCCATTACAATGTTTAAGGTTTTCTCCGTATTTAATGTATCGGTGATTAGGGTATTTCGTGTATTTAATGAATCATAGACCTTTCCTAATGAATCAATACTTGCTTTCAAATCTGCTAGTTGCAATGACATCATATACTGTCCGATATCATCTTGACTAAAATCAGTGTAAGTATTGTCTGATTGATTTGTAAAAGCACGGAGATTCAAAGATAATTTACTGAAAAGCACATTCATATCTCTCAGTTGTTCTGCCGCATATGTCGTTGATTGTGATATCGAAATAGTATCTGACGGCGTTGACATCTCTAACCCTTAAAAAGATATTTTCTCTACTATGAATAACTCGATGAACGATACTGTTATTACACAATTAAATAATATCGATTCGAAGCTTAAATATAACTATCTTTTCATGTTTGTGTTTTTCCTCATGACAACCATATTTGTTTATTTTACGTATCAGGCATTCGTGGCATGTTATAACACATATTCTAATTATAATCGAATGATAACAGCAGCTACACCTGTTAACACAAAGTCTTTATTGGATTCAGATGAATACCCTGTATCGTCTTCGGAAGATAAATATCAATCTGCGTCGTATAATGGCGAAATCGTTGCAGGTCTTAAAACCGAAAACGAAAAGGCTGATCAAAAGAAACCAGTTACTGTTAATACAATTAAAAAGACACCGAGTACAAATAAAATTGATATTAATACGATGAGTAAAGATTATGATAATTATTTGAATATTTCATCGAATCCGAAAGAAAAGAACTTTTGGTTTTACTTATTTAATCCAACCAACTTGTATTCATTCAATTTAATGAATTCACTCTCCAATTCTTAATCGGCGTTTCTTTCATTTTTATCGAGCAAATATTGTACAGTTTTTACTAAAGCGTGGATTAACTGATCTGTATTAACAGTTATAAAGTCGGGTATAATTCTAGATATAATTCGAAGGGATTTTGTAGAGTTTGAATCGTTTTTCCATTTGGCTATTCCTATTACTAGGTCGTTTACTGTTTTGGTTGATTCTATTTCGATCGTAGCGAAGTTCCATTCGTTTTCAACTTGAATTTCGAACTGATCACCCGGCTGAATCGATGCAGAATAGAGATGGATTTCATCTCCTACTACCTGGACAGTGTCAGTTGGCTGTGCAGGTATTTTACGACATTGACGTGTAGTGAGAGCTGGATGTATTTTTTCTGCGTGCTGTCCCAATATACCGTACTGTTCATTTTTCTGATCCATAAACTTATAGGCCTTTACATTTAATTTCTTGATGTAGTCGATCATTTCCTCTGTTGTTGCATCTCGAATACAACTTTTTACACGTGAATCAGATGAACTATAAAATGAGTCTGCACTAATAGATGAAGTCGCTGTTATCGCACCGTTTACTGATATATCTGTGTTAATAGATCCAGATAATGTAAGCGTATTCAAACTTGTGTTTCCTAATACGGTTATATTAGATGTGGATAGACTTGAATCCAATGTGACCACGCCTGTAGCGCGCAATTGGTTCAATACTGACGATCCAGATACAATCATATTACTATCAACCTGGAGCTGACCGACAACTTCTAGGTTATTGCTAAGAAGACTGCTTCCCAAGACCAATAGATTGCTATTGGCTTTAACCTGTCCGACAACTTCCAAGTTATTACTGAGAAGACTGCCACCGATAACCAGTAAATTACTGTTGCCTTTGACCTGACCAACGACTTCCAAGTTATTACTGAGAAGAGTACTACCCCAAACAAGTACGTTACTGTTGGCTTTTACCTGTCCGACAACTTCTAAGTTATTACTGAGAAGACTGCCACCGATAACCAGTAAATTACTGTTGCCTTTGACCTGACCAACGACTTCCAAGTTATTACTCAGCAGACTGCTACCCATTACCAGCAAATTACTATCGGCCTTTACTTGCCCAACGACTTCTAAGTTATTGCTCAGCAGAGTACTACCCCAAACAAGTAAGTTACTGTTGGCCTTTACTTGCCCAACGACTTCCAAGTTATTACTGAGAAGAGCGCTTCCCAAGACTAACAAGTTACTGTTGCCTTTGACTTGCCCGACAACTTCCAAGTTATTGCTCAGCAGACTGCTTCCGATAACCAATAGATTACTATTGGCTTTCACCTGTCCGACAACTTCTAAGTTATTGCTCAGCAGACTGCTTCCGATAACCAATAGATTACTATCGGCCTTTACTTGCCCAACAACTTCTAAGTTATTACTGAGAAGAGTACTACCCCAAACAAGCAAGTTACTGTTGGCTTTCACCTGCCCAACGACTTCTAGGTTATTACTGAGAAGAGTACTACCCCAAACAAGTACGTTACTATTGGCTTTGACCTGTCCGTCAACTTCTAGGTTATTACTCAGCAGACTGCTACCCATTACCAGCAAGTTACTATCGGCCTTTACTTGCCCAACAACTTCTAAGTTATTGCTCAGCAAAGTACTACCCCAAACAAGTACGTTACTGTTGGCTTTGACCTGTCCGACAACTTCTAAGTTATTGCTCAGCAAAGTACTACCCCAAACAAGCAAGTTACTGTTGGCTTTGACCTGTCCGACCACTTCCAAGTTATTGCTGAGAAGAGTACTACCCCAAACAAGTACGTTACTGTTGGCTTTGACCTGTCCGACAACTTCTAAGTTATTGCTCAGCAAAGTACTACCCCAAACAAGTACGTTACTGTTGGCTTTGACCTGTCCGACAACTTCTAAGTTATTGCTCAGCAAAGTAC
>Ga0114959_10001920_pt1 | contig 17666 bp, 13 predicted proteins | sample C_130625_EF_Meta_FD_87317 | JGI IMG/M metagenome (GOLD analysis project Ga0114959, IMG submission 87317) | Freshwater microbial communities from Lake Croche, Canada to study carbon cycling - C_130625_EF_MetaG | ecosystem: Environmental > Aquatic > Freshwater > Lake | place: Lake Croche, Canada...
AAAAGCGTTGAAAATAAATCCTACCCGATTCATTTTCAACGCTTTTTTTATCTTTGTGATTTAGGAAATGAAAATCCTAAATCACTTAATCGCATTTATTTTAGCTCAAAACGGTCAAGGTTCATCACTTTAGTCCACGCTGCCACAAAGTCTTGAACAAACTGTTCCTCTGAGTCCTCGCAAGCATATAATTCTGCTAAAGCACGAAGTTCTGAATTTGAACCGAAAATTAAATCTACCCTTGTTCCCATCCATTTGATATTTCCGTTAATGCGGTCGATTCCTTCAAAAACATCATCAGAATCTGATATTCCACGCCATTTCGTTACAAAATCAGTAAGGTTTACAAAGAAATCGTTTGTTAATGTCTCTGGACGATTCGTAAATATGCCTTGTTGAGACTTATTGAAATTGGTATTTAACACCCGCATACCACCAACCAAAACGGTCAATTCAGGAGCGGTTAGTGTCAATAGTTGTGATTTATCAATCAATAATTCTTCAGCCGAAACGGTATATTTTGTTTTCACATAATTACGGAAACCATCAGCTTGTGGTTCAATAACACCGAAAGAATGTACATCGGTCTGCGCTTGTGAAGCATCAGTACGTCCAGCAATGAAGGGAACTTCAATCTCACGACCCGCATTTTTGGCGGCTTTCTCTATGCCAACACTTCCACCCAAAACAATCAAATCAGCGATTGAAACTTGTTTGTTTCCAACTTGAGCTTTGTTAAATTCTTGCTGAATTCCTTCCAGAACACCTATTACTTTTGCCAACTGCACTGGGCTATTAACTGCCCAATCCTTTTGTGGAGCTAAACGAATACGTGCACCATTTGCACCACCACGTTTATCAGAACCTCTGAAAGTTGAAGCCGATGCCCATGCCGTTGAAACTAACTCAGAAACGGAAAGTGCAGAAGCAGAGATCTTTTCTTTCAAAGATGTAATGTCTTGACTATCAATTATTTCGTAAGTTGCCACTGGAATAGGATCTTGCCAAATTAATTCTTCGGTTGGCACTTCTGGTCCAAGGTAACGAGCAATAGGGCCCATATCACGGTGGGTCAATTTGAACCATGCTCTCGCAAAAGTATCCGCAAATTCAGCTGGATTATTAAGAAATCTTCTTGAAATTACTTCGTAAGCTGGGTCAGCACGCATGGCAATATCAGAAGTCAACATAAATGGTGCGTGACTTTTTGAGGCATCGTGGGCATCTGGTACTAATCCTGCACCCGCTCCATCCTTTGGTTTCCATTGAAATGCACCGGCTGGACTTTTTGACAATTCCCACTCGTAGCCAAAAAGGTTTTCAAAATAGTTATTGCTCCATTTTGTTGGGGTTGTTGTCCAAGCACCTTCAAGTCCACTGGTGATGGTGTCTCCACCGTTTCCAGTCCCAAATTTGTTTATCCAACCTTGGCTTTGATGTTCGATTCCCGCTGCGGCTGGTTCAACACCGACGTACTCACCTGGGTCAGCAGCACCGTGCGTTTTGCCGAAAGAGTGTCCTCCTGCAATCAAAGCAACGGTTTCTTCATCATTCATTGCCATCCGACCAAAGGTCTCACGAATATCACGGGCCGAACCGAGTGGATCTGGTTGCGAATTTGGTCCTTCTGGATTTACGTAAATAAGACCCATTTGCACGGCAGCTAAAGGTTGTTCCAACTCACGTTCTTTTGTGTAACGCTCATCACCCAACCATACTTTTTCAGAACCCCAATAGATATCTTCTTGTGGTTCCCAAACGTCTTCACGCCCACCCGCAAAACCGAAAGTCTGGAATCCCATAGACTCTAAGGCACAATTTCCTGCCAAAATCATTAAATCTGCCCATGAGATTTTTTTACCGTATTTCTTCTTCAAAGGCCACAACAACAGACGAGCTTTATCCAAGTTTGCATTATCAGGCCAACTGTTTAGAGGTGCAAATCTTTGCGTACCTGAACCGGAACCACCACGACCGTCACCGATGCGATAAGTACCTGCACTATGCCAAGCCATTCGAATAAAGAAAGGTCCATAATGACCATAATCAGCAGGCCACCAGTCTTGAGACGTAGTCATTAACTCAAAGATGTCCTTCTTTAAGGCTGTGTAATCAAGAGATTTAAATTCCTCAGCATAGTTAAACGACTTGCCCATTGGATTAGACAAAGGAGAATGCTGACGAAGAATTTCCAATTTTAATTGATTTGGCCACCAGTCACGATTTCTTGGACCACCACCTGCGCTTTGTTTGGGAGCAGTTTGTTTGGTTACTTCGCCATGATACAACGGTGCCGTACCATTGGTCATTCCGTGCGGAAACGGGCATTTGCCACCAGTATTCAATTCAGATAGAACACTGTCTTTCGAATTATCTTGCATTTTGATTAGTATTTTAGATTTGTTGATGCAAATTTATAAAACAATTTTTAATAATCTTTATCTATATATTCTATTAAGTCATAGACTAAATTGATAATAAACCTACACCTTTAAGAAGTCATCAAATAACAGCTTCGAGGTAAAATTCAAGAAGTAATTCATCAGCGATTGCTATGCTGAAACTTTATTAAAACGTAACTTAATAATTTACCTATAAAAAAAAGGCTAATAAAATTGAGTTTTTATTAGCCTTTTTGTCAAAATAATTAACTCATTTAATCTAAAATCTTCACCTCGATATCTTTAAAATAAGCGACACTTTTGGGGTCGTGGCCTTGCAAAGCGAAGGTTCCAGAACTCAAATGTTTTTGTCCTCGATCGGCTGGAAGTGTATCAGGTTCCATGTAATCAACCGCAACTTTATCATTTATTTTAATGACGATGTGTTTTTCTTTCACCGTGATGTGATAACTATACCACTCGTTATCTTGAGCAAGATTCTCTTTGACATCGCTAAAGCTGTATAAACTACCCGTTTTGCGCCAGTCTCTGTGTGTTTGGTTTACTTGCACTTCGTATCCTTTGTCAGGCCAACCAGTTGCTTGATAAACCGTATGAATAAATATGCCCGAATTTGAACCTGGTAAGGTTTTCGCTTTTAATTTAAGCTCAAAATTTTTGAAATCATGGTTAGCAACGGCTCCATCATAGAATAAGTGAGTACGTTCCCCTGCTACTTTTATGGTTCCCTCTTCAATGGTAAATGTGGCAGGATGTTCCTCATTTACTTTCCAACCTGTGAATGATTTTCCATCAAAAAGTGAGACCCACGCTTTATGTTTTTTTTGCGAAAAAGAAACATTAAACATTGATAAAAGGCTAAGGATTAATAAGATTTTTTTCATTTGTGAAATAATTTTGAATGTTAAAATAACTACGTTTTTTAAATTGAATGGAAACTCAAAACAAGGAAAAAATTCTGAATTTTTTATTTAAGCATTTCATGTATGAAGTTTGCGAAAGTTCAGGATAAGTCTATCCCAGATTACCACGAATGAAACATTTTCGATGATTCAAGTGGCAAATTTATTTTTTTTTGAAGAAAAAAATGAATTGTCAAATTATCCTTATTCAATAGTTACTAATTTTCGATTTTCATTTTGCCCATCCACATTCAAATTTAAAATATAGATTCCAGCTTGAAATTGACTTACTTTGAAATTTCGAACATAATTACCTACCTGTAATTTTTCTTCTTGTTGCGACAAAATTTCTTTACCTGAAAAGTCAATAATTGATATTTTAACGCTGGACGATTTGGCTAATCTAAAACGAACGTTAATATCTTCCGAACTAGGATTGGGTGAAACGGTTAATCCAAAATTATCATCATCTAAAGGTTCATTTGCTAAGACTGTGGCGATTTCTACGTCCTTTAAAATTAGATTATTTGGATCAAATACAAGTGTAGTGGGTTTCATTTTTACAAAAAACTCAAATGATTGTGACTGGACATCATTAAAAACGGTAACCGTAGTATCGGATAATCCATTGGAAATACTCAATTGAATGGGCATTGTAAAGAAAGTAGGGTTTGTATTTGTGCTCTGCGATATATCCGCTTTCACCCTAAAAGTGCCATCCGCAAGGGACTGCGAAGACCACTGCAATTTGTATTTTGGATAATTTTCACCAAATATCCACTGCTTAAAAAAATAGCCTAATTTCTGACCATAAACTTGTTCCGCAACCACTTGAAAATCCTCAGTTATGGCATTTCCATAGGCGTTTTTTGAAGCAGTATAAGCTTGAAGGGTTTTATAAAATTTATCATCCCCAACAATTCCACGCAGCATGTGCAAGACCGTTGCTCCTTTGCGATAGGTTCGGGGTGAACTAAAAATTTCATTTATGTTATTGACGTCTTGTACGTAAATGGTTCCTTTGGCAGTTTTCGCAGAAGACATAAAAGTCTTGACATATGCGTCGTATGCGGCCTTTCCACCCACGGCTTCCGTATAAACACATTCGCCATAAGAGGCAAAACCTTCGTTGAGCCAAATACTTTCCCAATTTTTGCAAGTAATTTTATCACCAAACCATTGATGCGTCAATTCATGAGCAATTAAAGTTTCAAAACCGCTCGAAGGAATCGTTAAAGAAGTGCAAGTTTGATGTTCCATACCTCCGCCCCAGCCAAATTGAGCGTGTCCGTATTTTTCATTAATGAAAGGATATAAACCAAATTTTTTCGAGAATAAATCCAACATAAAAGTCGTTTTATCTAGGGCTAATTTATTGGTTGCCGTTAAAAATTCGGGGTAAATATAATGTGCGATGGGCATCGGTTTCTGCCCGTTAAAAGTGAATTGATTTTGGTATAGGGCATAATTGCTCATGGCAATCGAAATCAAATATTGAGCAATTGGGTAACGGTTTTTCCATTGATAAGTCCGTGTACCGTCCGGGTTATCTACGGTTTTCTCAAGAATTCCATTGGAAACGGAAGTGAAATATTTCTCACTTGTAATCCAAACATCTGAAGAATCGGCTTTATCATCCACTGAATTTTTGCAAGGAAACCAATCGGGCGACCCGTAGGGTTCTGATAATGACCAAATTGCTTGATCTTTGGAATTGTTATGGGTGCCAAAAACAAAACTATCAAATCCGCTAGAACCCGGAATTCCGTGATAATAAATCACAAAACTGACCAACTGGTTTTCAGGATAAATTTTATCCAATTTAGCGATAATTTGGTTGGCTACATGCGTGAAAGCAAGTTTTCGATTACCAATTTTGACGGAATCGGTCTTGAGTGCATTTTGCAAGTCAATCGTCACCTGGTCGAGTTTGGCAATTTTACTTTTTGCATTAATGGTAACCTCGCCTTTAATGTTCTTGGGAGCGTATGAAACATTCAAATTGAGTTTGTAGTAGGTTACATCAATATTATTATCGACCGCTTCAAACGCTTGCATCCGAGCATTTTGATTGCGTTTTGTAAGTGATAAAATTTTTCCTGTGGAACATTCACTTACCGCATCTTGGGCATATGTAGAAGTATAATTAAGAAGTAAAACAAAAAATAAAGGCAAATTTTTCATCGTTTTTGAAGTATTAAAAATTATTAGCTTTTTAAATAATATCTTTTTTTTCATACAAAATCTCATCTTTATCGTTCCAAAATTTCAAACTTGCTTTGACTTTTTCATCAAAAATTAAATTCTGTTAAGCAAAGGGAATGGCGAAAATACTGCGCAAATAAACTATTGTTTGTAAAGGAAAAGCATGGTAAAAGAGTTGATTTCAGCTTATTGTGTTTAGTTGAGCAACCCTTTCTAAATTTATTCTTTTAGGATTTCTGTAATCTTCCCTACTAAAACTTCATTAATTTTCCGATAACTTTCCACTGTCCAACCCGCAATGTGAGGCGTGAGTATAACGTTTCTCAACTGGAATAATTGTGAATAAATGGATTCCTGTTCAAGTGTAAGGGTTGATAGTTTTTCATTTTCCAACACATCCAAACAAGCCCCTCTAATTTTTCCGGATTGTAAGCCCTTCAAAATAGATTCTGTACAAACCACTTCTCCCCTTGAAGTATTCACAAAAAAGACATTTTTCTTGAATCTTTGGATAAAATCGTCATTAATCATCATTCTAGTTTGATCCGTAAGTGGCACGTGAAATGAAACCAAATCAGCCTGTTCAAAAATTTTATTTAAAGAGGACTTCTGGGCATACAACCCATATTCATAGTCTTTTTTTTCGGCGATATCGTAAGCCAAAACCTTTACATCAAATCCAATCAATCTTTGGGCTAGTGCCATCCCCATGTTGCCGTAGCCAATAATTCCGACGGTCATGCCTTTGAGTTCAATACCCCGATTCTTTTCTCTTTCCCATACACGTTGACGCACTTCGGAATCTGCCCAATTTAGTTTGTTAAACAACATCAAAATCATGCCCAATGTATGCTCAGCAACGGCATCAGAATTGCCCTCATTTGCAGCAAAGACCTTGATATTTTTACGCTCAACTTCCTGTAAATCAATTAAATCTAAGCCAGCTCCTGCCCTGCCGATAAACCTTAAATTTTCGCAGTAAAGTAGAAAATCTTTGTCGACTTTGGTTTTACTTCTGATGATTAATCCTTCGTAATCTTTAATGATTTCAAGAATTTCAGAGCGTTGAATGTTTGGCTCGTAATGTACTTCAAATCCTATTTTTGCCAATAAAGGAAAGATGTTTTCGTGTAAATCGTCTACAATTAATATTTTTTTCATGCTTTGCCGAACGAATTTGTTCGAGTTTCATTTATGAAAAAACCTGTCAAATTACTGACAGGTTCATTTCTCTCTCGAAAATTTATAGGTTCGTTTTGGGTGCAACCAAAAATAATGGGCTATTAAAGTTCCAATGATCATAAAGAATATACTTTCTAAGATCAATTGAAAGAAATAAAGTCTATCAAATCTTTCTTCCGCTAGCCAATAAATATCGGCAAAAACCATTAGAAATATTAAAAATACTCCCGTCAAGAAGGTTCCTCTGAAGAGTAGAAATCGCCATTTTTTTTGCATTATTTGAAGTTGAAACAAATGAAAATCAAGAATATTCAAAGAAATTTAAACCCTATGAACGATAACTACCTAACCTCTCTAACTGTTTAACTTCTCGAACTCAATACTAAAATTTTAGCTTCTTCAAATTATTCAAACTGATTTCGATTCCCTGTAAAGCTGGACGTTTATAATTTTCCAATTCGACGATAAAATATTTTGCTCCTGATAATTTCGAGTTAAAAATCTCTTGAAAATTAATATCTCCCTCCCCCACTTCCACACTCACATTCTTGATTGGGTCGTGGTCTTTTACGTGTAAATGGGTGAAACGTCCTTGATATTTCTTGAACCATTCTATTGGATTTTCTTTGGCGAATTTCACCCAATATAAATCCATTTCAAAAGTTACTAAATCCTGTTGTGTATTGTCTAAAAGCGTTTTGAATAAACTTACCCCATCGTATTTTGCAAATTCAAAATCATGATTATGATAGCCAAATTTCATCCCCATTGATTTACAATGCTCGCCAGCTTTGTTGAACATTTCTGCCATTAATTTACCTTTAGACCGGTCTTCATCCACCATATAAGGGGCAATTACGTATTTCTGACCCACTTTCTTCGCATCATCCGCCATTTTTTTGAAAGCATCCGATAACTGACCATTTGCGTAATCTTTGCTCGTAATCATTCCGTGAGCGGAAGGCATCGTTAAACCGTTTTCAACTAATACTTTGGCAAATTGGTCAGCCGACAAACCGAAGAATTTTCCATCAGAATAGCCGAAACCTTCCACTTGTTTGTAACCAATTTTGGCTACTTTAGCCAGCGTTCCAGCGGCATCTTTACCCATATCTTCCTTTATAGACCATAATTGCACGCCTATGTTCCGAACAGCGGGTTTCTTTGAACCGGCGAATAAATCACTACTTAATAAGGTAAAACCAGTGACTGCTAAAGCACCAGTTTTAAGGAAATCTCTACGAGAATGTTGTTGGATTGACATTGTTTTGATTGATTATTTTTAATAATGATATAATGCTAGATTTTTATACAATGGTAGCCATTTCTCTCCTATTTTTCACCACATCAATGGCCATAAAAATGGCTTGTAGCATAGACGTTGGGGAAGCAATATTTTTTCCTGCAATATCATATGCCGTTCCGTGGTCAGGGGAAGTGCGAACTGCTGAAAGTCCTGCGGTATAATTGACGCCCATTTCAAACGAAATGTATTTAAAGGGAATTAAACCTTGGTCGTGATACATGGCTAAAACCGCATCGTAATGTTTAAATTGTGCCGCTCCAAAGAAACCATCGGCAGGAAATGGCCCAAAAACCAAATTCCCTTTTTTCTTGAATTGTTCCAACACTGGCGTAATAGTAGTTTTTTCTTCATCGCCCAACAATCCATCTTCGCCAGCGTGCGGATTTAATCCTAATACAGCAATTTTAGGTTTTTGAATGCCAAAATCATTTTTCAAAGAGGCAAACATCAAAGCTAGTTTTTGGCTGATTTTATCCTGATTTACGGCTCCACGAACCCGTCCAAGCGGAATATGTCCCGTTACAACGCCTACCCGTAAAACATCCGAAACCAAAAACATTAATGATTCTTTAGCCTCAAAAGCATCGGTAAAATATTCGGTATGACCCGGAAATTTAAAGGCTTCCGATTGAATATTATGTTTATTAATCGGAGCAGTTACAACGGCATGAATGGCACCCGCTTTCAAATCTTCGGTGGCTCTTTGTAAACAAGCCAATGCGCCCGCACCCGCCTCTTGCGTAACTTTTCCCGGCGTAACTTCTGTGGATTTGTCGTCAAAACATGAAATTAAATTGGTAAGTTTATGGTTTACTTGTTGGATTGAATGGATGTTGTTTAAAGTCCAATCTTTTAAATCTAAAGCTTTACGGTAAAAGCCAAAAACACGTTGAGAACCATAAATTACGGGTGTACAAATTTCTAAAATACGTTTATTCATGAGCGCTTTTAAGATCACTTCGGGCCCGATTCCGTTATAATCGCCAAGGGTAATGCCTATAATTGGTTTTTGCTGTTCCACGTTTTGTTATTATTTATTGGTAATTCGTTATCGGTTAAAAGGCACATTAATTCTCATTCTTATTCATAAACTGTCGAAAAACTAATGAATAACTGATACCAAATAACCAATAACTAAATTTATTCTACTGCAATTTCATAAATAATGCTGAAACAAAAAAGGTTTGAGTATTACCCAAACCTTTTTTGTTTTATGCTTGCCTCAATTTTTGTAAAACTTCAAAATTAATTTCAGCATCAAATATTGCCCTAATCGGTATTTCAAAATCTTTAACTACCATACTTTTTATCATTCCTTGCGATGATTTGTAAACTAATTCATAGACATTTTTTTTCAAAATGTATTGCTCAATTATTTCATTATCAGGGTCAATTATCCAATATTCTTGCACTTTATGAGTCTCGTAATCATCGAATTTAATTCCTCTGTCGTGTTTTTTAGTTCCTTTTGAAAGCACCTCAACGACAAAATCGGGTACTGGAAAAAGCGTTTGGGTTGGTTTAAAATCTTCCGCTTTATCATTATTAAAAAATACTAAATCTGGTTCATAATCATTACGAGTAAGAACAACCATGATTTTTTCGATACCAACAAATCCTAATTTATTTTTTCGAACGTGAATATCTAATAAATGAAATAATAGCCCATTAGTTTCATTATGCCTTTTCATTACGGGTGAATGCACAATAATTTCTCCATTGATGAATTCAACTTTCATTGATTCATCGATATCGTTGTAGAATTTTTCTCTGCGTATTTTTTCTTCCGCCAACTTTAAGCCAATTTGCTGATGCAATAAAGGAGCGTCTGCCAAATCCAAAATCTGCTCTATTAAATTTGAGTGAATCATAATTCAGATTACTTTTTAATTTTGTGTTAAAGATAATCAAAATTCCCAACCCGACAAAAATAGCAACGAACCCAAATAAAATTGCAATTTTCCAATAACACCAAATTTTATTAAGGTATTTATAAAAATTACCCAATTTATTTTTGAATTTTACAGAACAATCAAAATAAAAGCCCCCTAACCCCCGAAGGGGGAACTTTTGACGATTTTAACTCCCCCTTCGGAGGTCGGGGGGCTTCTTATAAGAAAAATGGCTCAATCTTACGTTCAAAAAATAAGTAGTATTCTCATCGCCAATCGTGGTGAAATTGCTATTCGTATCATGCGTGCCGCCTCAGAATTGGGGATTCGCACAGTAGCGGTCTATACCCTTGAAGACCGATATTCACTTCATCGTTATAAAGCCGACGAAGCTTATCAAATCGGCAAAGACGATGAGCCGTTAAAACCCTATTTGGACATTGAGGGTCTCATCAAACTTTGTAAAGAAAAAAAAATTGATGCCATTCATCCGGGCTATGGTTTCCTTTCAGAAAATGTATCGTTGGTTCGTCGTTGTCGTGAGGAAGGGATCAAATTTATTGGCCCTTCGCCCGAATCAATGAAGGCATTGGGCGATAAAGTAGCCGCAAAAGTGGTTGCTCGCAAGGCAAATGTTCCGATGATTGAAGATTCCAAAGAAGAATTAATCAATGCAGATGTGGCCTTGAGTGAAGCTAAAAAAATAGGTTTCCCCGTGATGGTAAAAGCCGCAGCCGGGGGCGGGGGACGTGGTATGCGGGTAGTCCGTGAGGAAGCAATGTTTTTGAATGCTTTTAACGAAGCAAAAAACGAAGCAAAAAATGCTTTTGGCGATGATACAATCTTCATCGAAAAATTTATCGACCAACCTAAACACATTGAGGTTCAACTACTTGGTGACCAACACGGCAATTTAGTTCACCTTTACGAGCGTGATTGTTCCGTACAAAGGCGTTTTCAAAAGGTAGTAGAAATTGCGCCATCTTTTGGTCTGAAAGAAGAAACTCGTCAGAAATTATATGCTTATGCCATTGCCATTGGTAAAGCAGTAGACTACTATAATGCAGGAACGGTTGAGTTTTTGGTGGATAAAGACGAAAATATTTTCTTTATCGAAGTGAATCCTCGGGTTCAGGTGGAACACACAATCACGGAGGAAGTTACGGGCGTGGACATCGTTCGGACGCAGATTTTGATTGCCATGAATTATAAACTTTCGGACAACGGAATTTATATTCTAAAACAGGAAGATATACCGCTCAATGGCTATGCCATTCAATGCAGAATTACCACCGAAGACCCAGCCAATGGTTTCAAACCGGACTTCGGGACAATTATTGCTTATAGAAATGCCGCCGGTTTTGGCATTCGTCTGGATGAAGGTTCGTCTTACCCAGGCGTAAAAATCTCGCCTTATTTCGATTCAATGTTGGTGAAAGTTTCGGCTCGTGGTCGAACTTTGAAAGGGGCTTCTCAACGTTTGGCACGTGCCTTGACAGAATTCCGTATTCGTGGCGTGAAAACTAACATTCCTTTCTTGAAAAATGTAATCGCTCATCCAATTTTTCAACAGGGAAAATGTGTGGTGCAGTTCATTGATGGACATCCAGAATTGTTCAATTTTACCACTTCCCGTGACCGTTCGACAAAAGTTCTTCGCTACTTAGGCGACGTTATTGTCAACGGAAATCCTGATGTTAAAGTAAAATTAGATAGAAGTTTTAGAACGCCTATAATTCCTACTTTTGATACTTTCGGTGAATATCCTGCGGGCAACAAACAGCTTTTGGATTCAATGGGAGCAGCAAAATTCTCTCAATACGTCAAAGAACAAAAGCAAATTCTCTATACTGATACCACTTTTAGAGACGGACACCAATCATTGCTGGCAACCCGTGTGCGAACGAGAGATATGATGGCAGTTGCTGAAAGTTACGCTAAAAACTTCCCACAATTATTCTCCATGGAAGTTTGGGGCGGAGCAACCTTCGACGTAGCCATGCGTTTCTTAAACGAATCGCCTTGGAAACGTCTTCAAGAATTCCGGGAAGCGATGCCAAATATGCTTTTGCAAATGCTTTTCAGAGGTTCAAATGCGGTTGGTTATTCGGCTTATCCAGATAATTTAATTGAGAAATTCGTAGAAAAATCAGCCGAATCAGGGATTGATGTCTTCCGAATTTTTGACTCCTTGAACTGGGTTGAAGCAATGAAAGTTTCCATCAAAGCCGTTCGTGAGCGTACCAATGCCATTGCGGAGGCTTCGATTTGTTACACGGGTGATGTTTTTACGAATGAAAAATATTCCTTGCAATATTACTTAGACATGGCTCGTCAATTAGAAGATGAAGGCGCTAATATTCTGTGCATCAAAGACATGGCTGGACTTTTACGTCCGTATCAAGCTAGTCTTTTGGTAACAGAACTACGCAAAGTCCTTTCAATTCCTGTGCATTTACATACCCACGATACTTCCTCCATTCAGGCGGCAACGTATTTGAAAGCCATGGAAGCCGGCGTTGATATTATTGACTGTTCTTTGGGGGCTATGTCGGGTTTGACGGCTCAACCAAATTTCAACGCTATCGTGGCCATGATGCAAGGACACGAACGTGAATGTGCGATGGATTTACCTTTATTGAATCAATATTCAAACTATTGGGAAGATGTCCGTCAGATGTATTATCCGTTTGAATCGGAATTGAAAGCGGGTACGGCTGAGGTTTACGACAACGAAATTCCAGGAGGACAATATACCAATTTACGTGGACAAGCGATTGCCTTGGGTGTTGGTGATAAATTTGAATTAATGAAGCATAACTACCACGAAGCCAACAAATTATTTGGTGACATCGTGAAAGTTACGCCTTCGTCGAAAGTAGTAGGTGATATGGCCATTTTTATGACTGCTAATTCATTAACCGCCGAAGACGTATATGCTCGTGGGGCAACGCTTTCGTTTCCAGAATCGGTAAAAGATTTCTTCAAAGGCGGTTTGGGTCAGCCTTACGGTGGTTTCCCGAAACAATTGCAAGAAATTATCTTAAAAGATGAAACAGCGATGACCACTCGCCCGAATGATTCGATTTTGCCGATTGATTTTGAGCAAGATTTTGCCGATTTCCAAACAAAATTCCCAGAAAATGAGCAAGGAGAATTGGATTATCTTTCGTACAAAATGTACCCGAAAGTCTATGAAGATTTTTATCAAAACCAACAACTTTACGGGGAAGTTTCGTTGATTCCAACACCCGCATTTTTGTACGGTTTGAAACCAGACGAAGAGATTTTGATTAACATTGACGAAGGCAAAACCATCATTGTCAAATATTTGAATCAATCTGAACCCGACGAATCAGGTTTAAGAAATATCACTTTTGAACTGAACGGACAAGCTCGTAGAATCAAGGTTTTAGACAGAACCATCAAGATTGTGAAAGCCCAACACGTGAAGGCAACAACTAAAGGCGACATTGGCGCTCCCTTACAAGGACGTTTGAGCAGAGTTTTGGTAAAAGCGGGCGACGAAATCAAGAAAAATGCACCGTTATACATCATTGAAGCCATGAAAATGGAATCAATTGTATCATCGCCTTACGAAGGAATTGTGGGCAGAGTGGTACTAACGGAAGGAACGGTAGTGGAACAAGAAGACTTAGTTTTGACCGTTGAAGAAGCAAAATTACCCGAGCCTGACAAAAATGAATACCTTTTCGTTTACGGAACATTACGCAAAGAAGCAGGTAACGAATTACACAAATTCATCGAAAAAAATGCTGAATTTGTAGGAATGGCAGAAGCACAAGGCAAATTATTTATGATTGAAGAAGAAGGCTATCCAGCTTTTGTATCAACTGATAATCAGACAGATAAGACGATTGGAGAATTATATAAATTAACCAGTCCAATCAAATTATTAGCAATTTTAGACGAATACGAAGAATATTTTGCCAACGATAACGTAAACAGCGTTTTTATCAGAAATACGATCAACGTAAATTTTGAAGGGAAAAAGGTAGCATCTTACGCCTACGAATTTAATCGTTCTGTAGAGGGGTTGAAGGAGATTGTTGGGGGGGATTTTATGGGGAGATAAAAATGAATCAGATAAAGTTATGAATGAACTTACTTATGAGTTTTCACTTGTAAAAAAAGAATTTCGCTATGAGTTCCTTAGTGTAAGCCCACTAAAAGAAGTGCAGAAAGTGGTTCTAATGACTCAAACGCAGTATTCGAGTATATATAATCTTGCATTATGGGACACTTTGGAAAATGGTACATTGAGTGATATGTCAGTAACTGACAATGATGATTTAAAAACAGTTCTTGCCACTGTAATCAAAATTATTAATTCGTTCTTGAATGAAAATCCAAATTCTTTCGATATTTTTAAGGGTAGCGATGCGAGAAGACATAGACTTTGCAGAATAATTATTAGTAGAGAATTAGTGGAGATAGAAAAGTCTTTCAAAGTTTTAGCTATCAAGAATAACGAAATAATTTCTTTTTCTTCCGAAAACGAAATGGACTTTTACTTAATTGGAAAACATGAAAACAAAAAAAAGATTACAGAATATCCAACATCGGGTGAACAAATAGTCAGAAAGAAATTAGAAGAAGCAAATGATGCTTTAAGTAAAACAGATTTGTCGAAATTGGGCTTGAAAAGTAATTAGGTCTTGTAAGCACTGATAATCAAGCAGATAAAACGATTGGAGAGTTATATAAATTAACCATTCCCATCAAATTATTAGCCATTTTAGACGAATACTAAGAATTTTTTGCCTACGATAACGTAAACAGCGTTTGTATCAGAAATACGATCAACGTGAATTTTGAAGGGAAAAAGGTAGCATCTTACGCCTACGAATTTAATCGTTCTGTAGAGGGGTTGAAGGAGATTGTTGGAGGGGATTTTATGGGGAGGTAGTTTACCTTGATTTTCTAAAATCGTAAAAGAGTGAATGGAGAAATATAATTCTTTATTCACTTTTTTTGTTTGAAAATTATCAAAATTTCTATGCTGTTCAAGTATTCTATTACGCCTATCCAACGAAAAAGCGATATAACCGCAATAAAGCCCATGATCCTCGTAAAATCAGTAACCAAAAACCATATTCACTTAGGACAAGTAAAACCCAAATTTAGAGGGATAATCAGAGCGAATTTTACCTTGATTTTCAAACAGTGCATAATTTATAGTAGAAACGGAATAAAACACATCCTATATAGTTCGCTCGAAGGTAAAATTGTCGGAAAAATTATCCTTAAAATACGTGTTTAAACCAGCTGAGAATCCTATATTTTTACGAATAATAAAGGTTATGAGAATAATTGGATTTTAAGGAAACTTTGTCTAAGTTTGGTAATGGACGTACTGAAAATTTGATACGTCCAAGAAGAGTTGCGGATATATGAGATATAGACGCAATAGAAACTAAAAAAATAGGGTTGTATGCGTTTATATACTCGTTGGTGGCAAGCGTAAAGACCGACACGACAACCATTAAACTTGACCGAACGACATCAAAAATACAGGAATAAATACCGACCAACGGGCAGACTTTTTGCCGACACGACAGCCGACCGCTTCGTGTTTTAATTTTTTGCCCACCGCACAAAAAAATTTGAAATTCTGCCAGCCCACATTTGGCACATTTGCTTTTGTCCCAAACGCACAAGCCGACCCACAGGGCAAAATCAAAATAGCCAAATCTCCCACCCACAAGATGCTGAATGGAATCATTATTTTCACTAAATTTCACATCTGTAAATGACCATTTTTAAAAACATAAAGGAACTTATTAAGACTCTTGACTGGTCTAAAGAATTGCTATCAGAAATGTTTGAGAAGCGAAATAGCTTTTCCTATAAGTATGATATGGCAATTCAAGTTTTGGGAGATGTTGAGAGAGTTGAAAAGCTTATAGAAACTGAAGTTATTAGGAAAAATGGTGCTTATCTTGAAATTGATGAGCAATATTTAGATTTTTTTGAACTTGTACTTGAGGTAAACGAACAAATAAGCACAGCGTTTATTCAAGAGAGTATTCAGCATGTAAAAGACAGTATAAATTTCTACTTGAAGGAAAACAATGCAGACAAACAATTTTCATATCTAAAACAAACAAAATCAGCTTTACAAAAAATTGGGAGAATAATCAACAGAAGTATTATTGACCTAAATAGAAATATTGACAACACGTTTAAATATGAATCAAATTATAAAATCAAAATAGACAGACTTGAAAATTTTGATGTGAAGAGAACGCAAATCAAAGATTTAATTGAGCAAACAGACGATTTAATAACTAATGACGAATTAACTTTTTTTAAAACCGCTTTAGATATTGAACTAAACCAAATCGTAAATAAACTCAGATTACAATTGGCGGATGCTCGACATAATATAAGTGAAACCCACAACCAAATTATTGAATACATCAATCAAACAAAACATAAAACCCAATTACTTGAAAAGGTAAAGCAGGTAAAGTATTTGAGAGATATGTTTGAATTAAAATCCAAAACAAATTTTGTAGCTACTCTAATAAATAATAACGCATTGCTCTTTTCAAATAAATTGCAATTCTCGACCAAGTTGTCAATCGACTATCTGCAAACGGATGAGGGACGGAATATTATAGATAAAGCCATAAAGAAGTTTAAAACTGAAAACAAACCAGTTATCCAACTATCTGAAATCATTTCAGATAACTATCTTCAAACGGAAGTAGAACAGGAGTATTTTATAAATATTGAAGAAGTTAAAAGAGGATTTATTGCATCGGGTAATCATTTGTTTGATTTCATTATGAGTTATAAATTTCCAAGAGAAGTTGACTTTGGTGAAAGGGTTACTCTTTTTTGCAGATTAGTTTCTGTTTATGAGAATGAGTTTAATATTAGCGACAATTATACAAGAAGAGAAGATATAGAATTTGCAATGATTTACCCGAAATAAAATATGAATTTACCTGAAAAAACTAACGATATTTTTGAACGACTAAGCAAAGGACAATTTGTTTGTTCCGACAGTACAGATGAACATATTTGTAGATTATATGATATTATTAAAGAGAATGAGGATATTTTATATGAATACTTTTTAGCGATAAATTTTGTTTTAGAAAAAGGCGAAGACCACTTTTATTTTTCAAAAAGGGAGGGTAAAGTAGATATAGAAAATAAAATCCTTAGAGCCGAAAAATGGATTGATTTAATTGATTTTCTTAAATCGTACGATAATTCATTCACAAAAGGTTATCGCTTTTATCCAAACGATATAGAAGTTAAAATTAGGGTTGATATTAGCCTGAGAGATAAGTTAGACAACTTAAAAAGGCATATTGGAGATGCAAAGAGTTATGACGAAAAAATAAATTCGCTTATAAAAACATTAGAAAAGGAAGGGTTCGTAGAATTAGAAAATGAAATTGGCAATCAATACAAGGTCGTTGCTGCTTTCAAGTATGTTGAACAATTAATTTTAAGTATTAATATCCCTGAAGAAATACAGAATGAGATACCTGAATAAAGTAATATTAATAAACAGTGCGTTTGTAAAGTATGCCGAAGTACAAGTTGGCGGCAATGTGCATTTTATTGGTACGCAAGGCGTTGGGAAAAGCACTTTATTAAGAGCAATTTTGTTTTTTTATAATGCTGATACACAAAAATTAGGGATTGAAAATGATAAGAAATCATTTAGTGAATATTATTTCCCTACTGCCGATTCATACATTATTTATGAAATAGCAAAAGAAACTGGCACATA
>Ga0114959_10001922_pt1 | contig 17656 bp, 24 predicted proteins | sample C_130625_EF_Meta_FD_87317 | JGI IMG/M metagenome (GOLD analysis project Ga0114959, IMG submission 87317) | Freshwater microbial communities from Lake Croche, Canada to study carbon cycling - C_130625_EF_MetaG | ecosystem: Environmental > Aquatic > Freshwater > Lake | place: Lake Croche, Canada...
GCCTTTGTTCTTCATTAGATCCTCTTATACGTATTCATTTTTGTTTAGCACCATCAAACGGTATACATGAAAGCTGTCCATATAAGCTCTCATCAGTTGTATATCGAAATCCATTTCCTTATTCAGCATGTTTCTTTCCTATAACTTTTACAAATAAATCATGACTTGTTTCTGATAAAAAACGCCCAGGTTCTGCTATAAAGACTATATCTTTCGAAAGATGAGGCATTCTTAAACGAATTTGTTTTGCATCTTGAATAAAAGTCTCTTTTGTAAAGCCCCCTCCTATATCTATTATTTTTGCTGAATGACCATATTCTCGTAATGTATATAGAACATCTGACGCAGTAATTATTGCTTTTGAAAACTGCTCTGAATCACCACTACCTGACCCTACATGAAAACTTACTCCTGATATATGTTGACCTCGTAAGAATGCATACTTAGCAATATAAGAAACATCTGTAAAATTTACACCAAACTTCTTACTAAAGGGAATCATACTCTTAGAATCATCGACCCGAATACGTAAAAGACTATCACCTCTCCATTTAGAATCATGTAACTTGTCCACTTCTTCTATAGAATCAATAACTGTTGTTTGTATTCCATGTGAGGAAGCATATAAAATATCGCTCGTCTTCTTACATGGATTAGCATATACAATAGGTGAATTTGTTTGAAATGCGCGAACTACATCTATTTCCCTTGCACTCGCGCAATCAAATCCAAATCCTGCTCGTATAATTTCTTCCAGAAGATATGGTTCTGGATTTGATTTCACAGCATAATAAGGAGTTACCTTTGGTAGATGTGTTTTCCAGGTTTGTACCTGAGCCCGAACCCTTGACTGCGACATAATATAGAAACTGCCCACACGCTCTAACGCTGTTGATATAAGTTCATTGAATTTTTTCAGTCTATACAGATATTTATTAATAACAAAATATTTTTAGACCGGAGAAAGAGATATGTCTAAAGTGAATATATACATATACTACAATGATATATATTCTTGCTTCAATTATATCATATGATATATGGTTTTACATATCTCATATAATGTTACATCATCCTACTTTATATAAATATCATAAAGAACATCATTCTAAAAAAATACCGACTTACATTGATACATATGTTGGACATATATTAGAAGGACCATTTCAAGGAATAGGAATGTTTTTTCCTATTTTAATATGGACATATAACAAATATGATATATTACTTATATTCGTATTATTAAATATTCGCGGGATGATGCGCCACGATGAAAGGTTTATCTTTATATGTGGAAACATTTTTCTGCGCATGTATCCTCACTATAATTTCGGCGAATATTGGATAGATGTGCTATGTGGCACACAATTTGTACCATCAACTATCAATGTTATTGAACGGCAGTAAAACGGATTACCGCTTATTATTTAATGTAATAGCACTGCAATTAAATTAGACCAATGGGCATTTCAAACCGGCACTTACCGAAGATTTTCCATTAAGAAAGATAATTTACTTTGTATATCTTTTAATAGAATAATAATTTCTTTCATATCAGAAGGAATTTCAACTAAATCTTCAGTAACATTTTCTTTAGTTTTAAAGTCTTTGACAGCAATTCTTTTTTTAATTGTATATTCAATCTCTTCCTTTGTTAGACCAGTAAATTTAATGATTTCTTCAATGGGTCTTTTATCATTAAACCAATAATCAGCCGCTAATTTACGCCTTTCAGAATTAATAGCACCGATAGTTCGTTGATGTTCTGTAGCAATTTCTGATATGGTTTTTTTCTTTTGAATTGATTTAAGAAGTTTAAGAACTTCATCATCATCCCACTTCTTTCCCATTCTTGCCGGATATTTTGTAGGGTCTTTTTCAACCATCTTTTGAAACATAGACATTGTATTTTTTATATGGTATGTAGGGTATACAGCGTGAGATGTTTGTCAATTTTATGCCGGTTTGAAATGATCAGCGGTATAACTGTACACCCAATAAAATTATTCTAATACTGTTAGCTCAAGTAATAATGTAAAATCCTTTCCGTTAAAATCAATAACTCTATGAAACTCGTCTCGAAACTCTATATGAAGACTCTGAAGTCTTCCTATCGGCTGAGGCAGTATATATGATATTGGAGAAAAGGTCTCCTTATTTAAAAATTTATATCCATTTGTATTTGTATCCAAATAAATGATAGCAAAAGGAGAACGACGTCCAACACCTCGTTGAATACATCCAATATCTTGTGAGTTCTGTAAATTAATATATAGATATAAACGGGTATTATTTGTATGCAAATCAATTTCAAAAGGGGATAGTATAACGCGATTTTCACCTTTATAATCAGCAAAATCAAAACCGAGTGCACTTGCAGGAGTATTCATTTCAACTAAAGCACCTGTATTAGGGTCAAGTATATCAGATGGAGTACCTGTAGCAAATAAAAGGGAAAAGCCTTGTGTAAATGTTCGTTGAATAATTAAGAGTTTCCCTAATACATTCTGACTAACTTCATACTTACTCATTGAACCTTTTGATAAAAGTTCTGAGAGCTCACTTGTAAGAGTTTGTATATCATACACCCCTGGTGGTATACGTACTACACGCGTCCCTGTTCTTTCCTCAAAAAAACTAAAAGCATTATTTCTTTCTGTAAAAGTATATGGATTTGCTGGGATTGTCCCACCTAAAAGTTCAATAGATTGAACATCTCGTATAGGTGTTTGTAAATCATATTTAAAAGGATTTGATTTTACTAAGTTAAAATAATTTCTATCACGACTATTTAGCTCGATACGTATTGTCTTTCTAGCACGCGTAGACGGCGCACGATTTGGAAGGACAAGAGCCTGAGACATACTACTTCTTTATCTCTTTTGCTTTTAACCAGCTACGAAACGCATGACACTTGTCTGGAAAATAAGAACCATTATCCTTGTCTTTTACATTCATAGTTGCATGTAACTCTTTCTTTAACATAATTGATGCAAGAGCATGAAGTTTACGCTCCTTCTCTGTCAATGTAGTATGCCATTCACGTACCTGTTCCATCTTGTACCTTTTCATACGGAGAAGTACCCATCACTTTTTAGGGATGCCTTATAGATGGCGGGTGTTACTAATATAAAAACAACCGACGATATGATTGCTATACTTAAAAAGAGTGGAAGACCATTATCCTCTTTTAAAAAGGGTGATGTAATTAAAGTAAAGAATAAAATGGAACATTCTTATTCTTATGTATTAACAAAAGAACCTGGGAAAGACTTTGACCCACGTTTTAAACCATATACTACTCCTGGAGAAATATTAGCTCTAGGTGCTTTTGGAGGAAAATATTTGAATGATTGTTTACTTGAATTTCCTGCCGAATGGTTTTTAAATGCAATAGGTCTTCAAACTCTTTCACCTTCCAAACAGGATATACAATTAAACTATTTCAAGATTGATTCACGTTTACCTCTTTCCGAGTGGAAGAAGAAAGGATGGGTACCTGGTGGTTCTCATAAAGGAATTCTATCAGACCATACAAAGAACCCCGATATAAGAGGTTGGTTTCAATGGTATTGTAGATATTGGATGGGAAGAAGAATACCAGAGATAGATGAATTACAAATAAAAAGATGGCTTGCTTTTGTAAGACATTCAGGTGCCATACAAAAAGCATGTGATGCAGGTGATTTGACATGTAGACCTAGACAGAGACAAGCCCTTTTACATTGGGCGTGGGATTTTACCATTTAGTATAAAATAAGCAATAGACATTAATACTCCTCCCCACAAGCTATCTATGAGAGCAAAAGAAAGAGGGTATTTTTTAAATAGAGCAAGAGTTGTAAAATCATAGACAGCATACACTGCCAATCCTGATAGGAAAGCTCCCATCAGGCTTGTTTGTTGTAAAAGAAGATAGGCTAATGCTATATATACAGGAAGCGCAGCCCATAGACGTAATTGAAAAGAACCACTTATATCTTTTACAATTTTCTGGGAGCGTCCTGATTGAATATATAGCCATGGTATGTCAAGAACGATAATAATTAGAAATGCTAAGAATCCCTTATATAAATTCATCGCGTCTACTATACACATATCTTATTCATACCCTTAGACAAATGGAATTAGAAGCATTCGATGAATCACTTCGAGGAAGAAAGACCCTTATAATAAGCTCACTCGATTTAGCTCTTTCGCGATTTGCTATGATAGAATCAGGTTGTTTATTCAAAGGGAAAAATATTTTAGTGATTGGTGATACAGGTTCTATTCCTGTAACACCCAATCCCCTTCTTTTTAGGAAACGATGGGATGTTATTTTTAAATTAAAAGAGGCTTTTGATGCACAAATGTTAGCAACATATATATCACATGCTGTAAAACCTGTACGCATCTTTTGGTCTGGAGGAGATATCCCGAAAGGCCTTACAGTAAAGTGGACAGGCGATATTAGCCTTCTTTGCTATTCTGATACAGGTACACATAGTGGATGTGAGTGGGATGTTATTTTATTCCCGGTGGGACACGCGTATGACGCAATAGAACGCTGTCTTCTAACTAGACATGTACATATACCAAGCATGCTCCAACGTATTAAACAACATATGCCAGAAATTTCAAATTCAAACGCCGGGATTGCGTGGTCATGTATTGACCATATGGGAACACCAGGTTCTTTATTTTGGTATGACCCATCGGAAGGAAAACAGACGATGCCACCTTTTACAAAGGCAGAAGCGTCGGCATTGTTAACAAGTATAGCTAAATGGTTAGATTAATCCTTTGAGCCCTTTTTGTGTTTACGGAAAAGCTTAAAGGTCCCCTTCTTTGCCTTATAACCAGCCTTTTCAAGGTTCTTAATCGCCTTTTTTCCTAAAGCGTGCTTCCTGCGACTAACAATACGTCCCTTGTGAAGCATCAAGTCCTTTTTCTCAAGGCCACCGGATGTATGTTTTGCAGTTCCATTGAAAACACAGCGCTTTGATCCTACCGCACGTACCTTTTCGGCTTTACGAGTTTGAGTGCCAGCCATCTTATATTCTACGTGTAGATTTTTTATTATTTTGCTTTTTGCCTCTTCTGCTTCTCCTTCTCCTTCTGCTTTTTACGCGTCGGCCACCATTTATTTTACCATCCCAGTACTTTATAATATCCGTATATGCGTCATGAACATTATTTAAAGATTTTGATTTTTTATATGTATCACAAATCTGTTTCATAGCAGTTATATCATTTTCTGGTATACCCATTTGTTGTAAAAGTATTACATAATTATTTTCAGAATCTGTATCTAAATTATAATAACGATTTATAGAAAAAAGACTCTGTGAGCTAACACCAAAGTCTATTAGTTTAATTTGAGGTTTCTCTTTATCAATATCACTCATAGGAATCATTATATTTCCAAGATGTAAATCTCCGTGTGTTATGTGTAATCTAGCAAGTATACGTAGAGCATATGCAATACTACGTGCAATAAAATATACTTTTTGTATATTGGGTTTAAACTCATGAAAATACGTAACTAAATCCATACCATCCATATAGTGTAATTGAATATGAACAACAGAACCTTTTGATTTACTTTGTATCATTTCTAAAAAATATACTTTATCTGCTTCATCTAACTCTCTAAGCTTATTATATACAGCAATCTCATTTTGAATTGTTTCACGTCTATCTCCTTGTGCCATTTTATATATAGAATCACGAACCTTATATACATTTGTTCCAAGGGAAGAGCCATCTCTTGTCCGTAATGTATAATTCGTGCCATCTTCATTTTCATATCTTACACCTGTAACCTCTTCAAATGCTGAACGAATATTTATAGGAGATGGAGATAAAGAACGAATCGATAGTACAGGCGATAACCCACCATCATTGTTGGCTGGACTATTACCTCCTTCACTGTTAACCCCTGGACTCTTATCTCCTTGACTGTTAACCCCTTTATCATAGGGAGTTACTTTTGACATTCCTCTACTTTTAGAGAGTTTTATTTAGAACCCCTTCTGTCGGATTTATAAAGATACGAGTATGCTCCATAGTACCACATATATCAGGAATATCAAATTTTTCAATACGATGAAATCTATCAAAACAAGCCATACGAATATCTTTCGGGATTATAGAACTTCCTTCCTGTGTAGCCTTATTAATATCAAGCCGCACATATTTTAGAAAAGTCTTACAATCCTTCCTACCCTGATAGGGAATCTGAATCACTTCTTCAATTGTTAATCGGATATATGCCCATTGTTGAGCAAGTTTTTTATGTATGACCGCCGATTGTTGATAACCAAGTTTATCTTGTAATAAATTTAGGGTAGACGCGAAAATAGATATACCTCCAAACAACCAGGCTATTTGAAATCCATTTACTGTAAAGCCACCTGCAATTACATTACTTAATCCAGAAATAGCTGTAAGAGAATTAATAATAATCATAAATCTTCTAGCCGTAGTATCACATACAGTCGATGCTTCCGTATGCATCCATTCATAACATTTTGCATTATCACACCAAGTAGCCAACATTGTATCAATTGTTTTGTCCCATGTAACTGTTTGAATAAGTTCTTTTGATTCACTCTCTTTCTCTTCCGACATAACCTATCTAAAAAATACTACATATAAGTATTATGCTTAGAGAACGAAGTCGAAATGAAAAAAAAGACATATTTGATAAAATTAATGACAAAGAATATTATATATTTAATGAATTAACATATGTACTAACATTGTTATTAGTCTTATTAATTATAATATCATTATATATAAATTTTATATCAAATACGTAAATATAAACTTTCTGCAAGAATTATATCACGAAGAATCCTATTTCTTCCTGAATGAAGCATTTCAAGTAAAGAAACATCTTTTAACACTGTTGCCATGGATTGTACTTCTTCCAAAAGAGATGCTAATTTTAAAAGAGCCTTCAATACGTTTCCCTCAAAGAGTTCAAATTTTGAGGCAAGACTAGCAACACTATCTTCATCTCGTAACCAACACGCAATAGGTTCAATCCATTCAACAGAGATTGCCCAAAAGGATGAAGGATGTATTCCAAGTCTCCTTTCCCTTTCTAACCCCTCTTTGGAATCAGCTTCTATTTGCATGACTTCATTTTTTACAATATCATTCGGCCATTCTACGTCTCCAATATACGTAGTATCATTTCCTTCTTTTGCTTCCCCTACAAATGTTGCTAACACTATAAGAAAGTTATCAAGGGTTAGAGAACAATTCTTATGTATACGTAGCATAAACTCCGTAAGTAAGAATGGGTGCCCCTCATTCACTTCCGAAGCAAGAGTCCCATTTAGCGTTACCTCCCCATCCTTTACGTATCCGTATTCCTCCAGAACCTGTAAACGAAGAGATACGAAGGGCAAAGCATGTGTGTCAAATTCGGTTGACATTTGAATATATTTCTTGTGGATGTTACGCAACTTCTCCAACTCCTTCTGATGACCAAGAAGACACTGATACGAATCATATATTGGCTTCCAAACCGACTCCTTATGACTCTGCTTCCAAGCGTCCAAAGCCCGCGTTGCCTGCTTCTTTTTGGAATTTTGCGTGGTTGAAATCGTATCTTCCAAGGTTTTCCGTTCGTAACATGTTTCCTTATCTTCTTCCTTTAAATAAAAGCCGTTTATCTCCATCTCAAGCATAACAATATCATGCTCTAAGACTCGTGCATCTTCTTGTTCTAATGCCCACCAATAGGATTTCCTCACTAATGTTTCTCTCCCTGTCGATACACCACCATTCAAACATTTTAGAATGAAATCATAATGAAATGTCATACGTGAATGGAAGCTCGATGCCTTTCCAGTCATCATTGCTTGAATCTCAAATACATCCAACGGGTCTTTTTGAGGAATATATAGAACAAGACCCTTGTCATCCTTTCCACGTCGTCCTGCCCTCCCTGCCATTTGTATATATTCTGAAGAAGAAAGGGGGCGAAAACCACCATCTGTATATTTATCCAATGACGTGAATATAACAGTTTTTGTGGGCATATTAATACCCACAGCAAATGTTTCCGTTGCCATAAGAACCTTTACATATCCTTTAGAAAAGAGAATCTCTAATATCTCTTTCAGGAAAGGAAGGAGACCACTATGATGAAAAGCTATACCTCTTAGAGCAAGTTCACGCAGTCGATGCATTTGTGGACTCTTTTCAAGAACAGATTTATATCTAGAAAGGTGAAAATCCCAAATATGCGCAACAGCTGCAGAATCAGATGTATCAAGAAATGTTGTTGTAATTTTAGATGCAAGTGTCTCACACCCTTTTCGTGAAAAGCAGAAGATAATAGCAGGAAGCCCTACATGTGTATGAAGCCACAGCAATGTCTCATTCAATGTATGTTCAAATGATTTTATATGAATCTTTCCACTCACTGCGCCTTCATGACCTGCTCGCCTTGCGTCTTTTACCTTTTGTTGGAAAGCATCGTGCGCATTTGCCTGACCCTTTCTAGCTAATAACCATCCCTTATATACATCTGAATGAAAGACCTCTTTTTTATCATATATTACAATCGGCGTAGAATCAGGGCCTAATATACAGTGTTCTAAAGGAACTGCTCGCCAAAGTGTGCTAATAAGCCATATCTTACGTTGTTTAAGAGTACCTAACCAATCAGCAAATATATATGGGTTTGTCAATGTTGCCGAGAGTAAAATTAAATGAATATGAGCTGGGAGTAGAATCAAACATTCTTCCCATACATGCCCTCTATCCTTATCATTAATATAATGAACTTCATCGAAGACAACAGCATCTACGTTATCCAAGTTAATAAGACCACTTACTCCTACACTTTCCGTGGAAGACCCTTTTTTGAAAAGAGCATTTCGAAGAATCTCCGTCGTCATAACTACAATTTGAGCATCTGGAATGAATTTAATGTCACCCGTCATAATACCCACCGATGCATCAGGAAAGAGATGTTTTAAATCATTAAATTTCTGATTACTCAATGATTTAATAGGTGTAGTGTAAAATACACGTTTCCCTGCTTGTATTGATTTAGCAATTTGATATTCCCCGACAAATGTCTTTCCTGATCCAGTTTTTGCTGTAACAAGAATATTATCACCTGCTTCCATCCCCTGTATAGCAAACTTTTGAAATCTATCAGGTTCATATCCTGTTTTCAAGGCAAGTTCGTCTGGCATAGGAGGCACAGGATCACTTTCCTTTACAACATGAACAAATGACATAGTGATGTGTGACGTGTATGTGTATACATACTATTTCACTTTTTTGAAAAAAAATGAAATTGTATACGGGGTACCATGAAGAAAACTAACTCATACAAATATGTCTGCGACGCCTATTGTACATAACAAAGGGACTGGGGCAGGTGGAGCAAAAACGAATGTAAATGGTAAAACATTTGAATCAAAGACATCAAATGAATCTCGTCTTCTTTCAACTGGATATACTCGTGAAACTATCCCTGGTTCAAAGGGAAAATACGACTTTTCCATTTCAAAAGATACACCTACAGGAAATATAAGATACCTTACACAGGGTGGTCTCAAGACATACTTTGCACATTTTCATAAGAAAGAATTGTGTAGAAGTCCAGATGAAGCATATTTAATTCGAAAAGGAAATACATATACGTTAAAAATTCTTGAAAAGAAAAACCAAAATGTGGCTGGAAGTGTTGATACAAAACTACTTGCCGGTCCAGGATTTATTTCAGAATATAAAGAGTGCCTTGGTGAAGAATTTAACGTAGAGTATGCCTTTTGTCTATCATCATTCCTGAAAACTGATTATACCGCTGATACACCTAAAGCAAGGCACCTTCGCAAATATAATGAAAAACACGGTATTTGTGTCCTATTTGGCGAAGATGAAGACTACATGCTTAGGCTGGAAGAATGGATTCATTCTTAATTAAAACCTCGCTTGTTGTGCTACCAGGCTTTTTAGAATGAATAGCCCTTTTACATTGTATAATACGTGTAATATAGGGTTCCGGAAAAGCATCACTTACTTCTTTTACATTTGCATTACTTAACAAGAACTTTACCTTTTTTCCAGTCAGTTCCCCACATGCCTTAAATAAGAGTGTGTGAGAATCAATGTTGAACCCATTTACAGTATATGATACAAAAGACGTTCCAGATTCAGGAACATATGGTGGGTCAAGATATGTAAAATCACCTTCTTCCATACGTTCAAATGCTACTGGAAAGGAACAATGTGTGAAAATAACACCCTGTAGAAGCTCAGATACAGCACGAATATGCTCTTCCTCAAGAATCGTTGGATTTTTATAATTGCCAAATGGAACATTAAACCCATTCGGGCCTTCACGATAAAGGCCTCGAAAACAAGTCTTATTCATAAATAAGAGCATTGCGGATGCTCGTATGGATGTCCTTTGTTCACATGTCATTTTATTAAATTGTGAACGAATCCAGAAATAATACGATTCGGGAGAAGTATTTGCTTCCTCTTTTGTCATAGGCTTACGATTCACACTCGTTCCTTTACATGTAGAAAACTCATCGGTAAATACTTTTACCTCTTTAATAAGCTCATTCGGACTTTTTTGAATATGTTTGTATAAGGCAATTAGATTTGAATTAAAATCACTTGCGTATATATTTCCACTTACAGTTATTGCCCCATTTGCCTTACATGTAAGTAGGCCAAGAAGAACACTACCACCTCCTAAAAATGGTTCATGATAGTTCTTCATTTGTGTAGGAAACTCATGTAATACTTCCTCAAGTATTTGAGTTTTACCACCTACCCATTTAAGGAATGGTTTGATAATCTGCGACGTGCTCATGTTGTTACTCATCTATAGCGACAAATATATATCAATTTTTTATTGTTTGTATTATAAAATCCTTTCGTATATATCGGGATTTAACCATACAATAAGAAATACACATGCAATCATGCTCAAATAAATACACATAGCATCCCTTGGATTCTTTACATATGGTTTAAGACACATCTCTAACAAGCCCCAAAGGGCAACCCACCATATAACTACTAAGATAGATACACCCACTAAATACATAACCTCTATACTCAGTGTAGAGAATGAAGATTTCAGAAAATCCTTTAGAAAAAGCAGGTGTAAAACCCATGAAAACCCCTATATGGGTATGTAAACATGAGTCTGCCGTTATTATAGATTATGAGAATAAAAAGTATATATGCCCCGTATGTTTGCCCGGTAAAGTTATTCGTAAATATAGCCAGGATGAATTACTATCAACTATAACGAACGCAGAACATATAAAGAAATCTTCCTAAAATAGAATAATGCTCTGCAAACCATTTGACCCTCGTTCTCATAGATTACGTTTCACCCCACCCTCTCCACCTTGGTTACGTGGTCTTGATACATATAAACCACATGCGCGAGAATTAGTCTCATGTCAGTATGCGAGCATAAGTAAAAAATACTGGGAACAAGTTCAAGTTCGAGCATATATATATCGTTCTTTACAGAAACAATCATATCTAACTGTCGCCGTGTAAGAGAACTGCAGAATATACGACCCTTTGTTTCCAACCAGCAATCTCCATGTTTTTATACCAAGTTATTCCATACCACTTCTTTTTTTCTAGCACACCATCTAAGCTAATTATACGTTTCCATTCGGGAATCCATACCTTTGATTTTGTGTCAGTTACTTGAAGGACATATCCTTTCATAGACCCATTCTTCGTATCATTTAACATCTTCATAAAGAATACATCACGCGAGAATGCCTTTGCTTGTTTATTACGTAGATTCAAATCATCTATTTCACATTGAGTTGGATTTGGAATGGTGTTGTTTTTTGCCAAAATCTCTTTTAAAATACGTTGATTTGTTAAATCAGCATATCTTCGAAGTGGAGACGTTGCGTATGAATATACAGATTTATTCAATCCATAATGATATACATTTTCATCTGTTGCTAAACAATACTCCGCCGCTTCCATACAAATGTGCTCAAATTCCTTCTCTTGTAAAAGGGCGAATTCTTTTAATCTCCCTTCTTTTGGTGCTGAATGACGACGAAGAATACCTCGTTGGTGTTCTCTTAAAAGAGTTGCTGCTTGTTCATTATAAAATATCATAAGTTCTTGAACCCATGTATGACTATCCGTAAAATCCCCTCCAAGTTCCATAGCTAATTCGCGTAATGCCTGAATAGCATCATTATTTATATGCTGTATAACAGACTCATACGTAAACGATTTTTGTACCTCTACGCTTGTTAACATCCATCTTATATCAATAATTTCTTTTCCAGGAATCCAATCAAACACGAGTGAAAAGGCGGGTTTTTTATTACCTGGTAATAATGATGCCTCTTTTCCAGAATACATAACAGGTAACATAGGCGCTAATGCATTTCCATTTGGACAATAAAAGCTAGTAGAACGCTGTTTTGCCAATGTGTCAATATATGTTCCATATGGAATCCAATAATCAACATCTGTAATATGTATCATAACCTTCCACCCAAGAGGAGTCTTAATAAATGTAAATGCATCATCTACATCTACACATTTAGGTGGGTCGATATGAAATGTAAATCCATCTTTTACTTCATAACGTTCGGGTCCAATTGCCTTTACTTCATACGCTTCACGCACCACATCAAGCATTGCTTCTTTTCGCAACTCTTTCTTTGAATTATATGCATATGTTAATAAAAGAACTTCTTGTTCTGTTTCAGGAGTAGGAGAACCTAATGTTTTAACAAGATTTCCATGATTCATTTGACCAGGTTTTCCCTGTTTGGATGGTTCTACAACAACATGTATATTCGTAGTAAAATCACGCGTCGAGCATCCTACAGCTAAAGGAGAATATCTCCTATCATACGGTACAAATCGATATAAAGGAGAACCGCGACTCGTTAATCCATATCTAACTTTTGAAGTGACTTCTAATATACCACCAAGCCAAGTTGTCATTCTTTGAATCACATATATATATCCCATTTTTTTCAATTTTATCCATAGGCAAAAATTGAAAAAGTCTACGCTCATAGAAAAGGTACTATCACATGAAAAATAACTACGAGCGAACTCCTGAGGGAAATATAAAGTGTCCTCACTGCGATTATACGAAACCCCTTAAAAATATGTCATCTGTATGTATGCATATTAAAGCAAAACATTCAGGTGCATTCAAACATAAATGCGAACATTGTAATTATGAGACGGCTATTAAACAAAATCTAGATAATCATGTATTAGCTAGGCATCCTGATACAACTCGCCCTATTATAAAAGAATTCAAATGTTCACATGAAGGATGTACCTATGCAGCAAACCAAAAGGGCCAGTTGCGTAGTCACTATATCCTTAAACACCTTACAAATGAATTTGCCGCTATACTAGGAAAAACAGAAGATGGGTCTATTCAATGTACTCATTGTAATATAGCGTTTCCAAGTAAACCTGCCTTTATATATCATTCTGTTAGTTGTTTTCCAGCGGAAGTCCTCCTTGTTCCTGAAGTGCGCCTGGGGTTGGGTTTGTCTTAAGTTCTTGAACTCTCATAATAATACTATAAAAGTTATAACCGAGAGCTGCGAAAGCTAATAATGCTAAGGATTCAAATGCCCATCTTGGTGTATCATGAGCATTTTTTCCTATAAATAAGAGTAAGGGTGCTATAAAAAGAACATGAATCACGTTTACCCACAAGGTCATAGAATGAGCTTTCCATTTTATCATAAGCATATACGCATGGTATATTAATAAAATAACTCCAAGACAAACTAATCCTTGGTATACCCAAAGAGGCACAAAACCACGAAAGACGGCAATATACATGAGTAAAGGAAAGACTATACATATGTGAAATACATTTAAGGGTATACCTGCCATATCTACTATGAAAAGTATTTCGTAATAAGTTCTTCCGCGTGCTCTAACGCACCTTCTACCCATGCTTGTTTTAAGCTATAACTTTCGCCGCATACATATAAATCTGGTAATCGTGTTGGGAATGGTCGTAACATTGCCTGAGATTCCGTTTTAGGGTCATATAAACCAGGAGCCCAGTATGTTGCACCATGTGGCCAAAAATGGTATTTGAAATACAGAGGGTTGGGTATCACAGATTCTGGGAAAAGTGCTTGTAACTCTTTCACAATCTCCTTCGCAACAACACCTGTCCCCTTCTTTTTTAGTTTTTCCCAATGTATAGTATCATCTCCATCCGTATAGGATGTCATAATTATACCCTTGTTACTATTAATAGGTATGATATGACGAAGAGGAGTATCTGTCACCGTTCGTTTCATTCCTTCAAACCACATACGAGACTCACCATTTTTTGGAAAGACCGCATATGTTCGTAGTAGTGGACTTGCTTCTAAATGTTTTAGAATAGGATATGCCTTAAAATGCGATAAGTTACGTAAAGCGTCGGAAGGAATAGCCAATATAATCTTTGTAGCGCTAATACTTTGTGAATTGGTTGGGGTTTTAAAATGAGCTATCATGGGAAATACATTCTGTGAATGAAGTGACGTGCATCTATGATTCATTAAAAATGTAACACCTCTCCCTACAAGTTCATCTTCCATTGCAGCTGGAAGAGATGAGAAACCCTCTTTTATAACAAAAAAAGAAGCATTCGGTGCCATATCTGATTGGAATGATTCTAATGCAAGATCTGCACGCAATGTCATAACCTCGGCCCTATAAGGGAAAAAAAACAAAATACTTTCTACAATTGATTTTGTATATATCTTACATAAAAGCTCATATAGTGTATGAGTTGCTAACATTACCTTTGGTATTTTAGATAGAGATGTTACAAATGTCTTTACAATAGAATTCCAATCATTTGACTTAGACGTACGCCCAATTGTTACCCAGTTTGACCCGTTTTCAATTGGTATACGAGTTAATCCATACTTTTTCACATATTTACATGTATGTGTATGATGTGTATTTACACGCCCTGCCCCTGCTTCCCAGTGAAGACCACGAAAAGGGGCTTGAAATGTAAAGATTCTGCCACCTGTAACATCAGATGCTTCGGCTATAGCAATACGTTTACTCGGAAATTTTTCCGATATACGTAATGCACAATGTAAGCCTGCTATTCCAGCTCCTACTATTAAAATATCGTAATCACCCATCTACTCTATGTAGAAAGAACCCTTTAGAGTGTTTTCGATAACCATTCACCAACAAGAGTTGTATCGGATGATTGAAAAAGAGGAGAGATTTGTTTCCCTGGTTTTAGAATAAGAAAAGAGGGAATCGATTTTACACCACAATAACCAGGTGTATATGTATTTTCAGAAACGTCGCATGTATATACATCAACACCTTCAAGTTTTTGAAAGAGTTGATCCCAATCCAATCTCTTACATGGTCCACACCAGGATGCTGTGAAATAAACAAGTGTCGTTCGTTTCAAAGATGTACTATATAGTTCTTCAAAAACTTCCTGTGTTGGGAGGGGAATCATCTTTTCCTTCGACATAGAGTCTACTTGCTCCCAGAAATATACCACCTCCTATTACCGCGGCAATAGTTGCTGTAGTTAGACCCGGAAGAAAGGAGTATTCTTCTCCGCCTCCTTTTTGCAGCGGCAGCTGTTGCTGTTGCTCCTTATATGTTCCACGTTTTATTTGCGCAGTATATGCTTGCATTAAATCTTTCAGTTCACCTAAAAGAGCCGCAGGTGCTGCTGCAGGCACATATGCTAATCCTGCCTCTGTTAAAGCGGCTCCTTCTTGAAACATACCAATCCATGTTTTAAATACTTTTTTCAATGATTCTGGGTCTGTGGGATTTTCTTGTGTACATGTAATCAAGGGGCTTCGACCATCCAAATCTACCGAATTAAATATATTAAAAGGGAAAGGACGAGCCATACCATTAAATACAGCTGATGCAGGAAATAAAACAAGCATAAATACATCATATAAAATAACACATATTAATATAGGAAATGCCATACATAATGTAAGGCGAAAGAAAGCATTTGTCTTATCTCCAGCAAAGAGAGCAGATAATATACCTGTTACACTAGTAATAGCATATAAAAAGAAATACCAAGGATCTTTTTTACCAGGTGGTTCCATTATTTTTGGTATAGAGGGGCGCGTTGACATAAACCAATCTAAGATAAGACCGAGACCATGTTGAATAAAATCACCAGCTGCTTTTCCCATAGCACTACTAGGTTGCTTGTCAGGCTTAAGTGTATCAGTGCTATTGTTATTCCCCCCTTTTTGTGTAGGAAGCTTATGTGGAGCAATCCACATACCCTGAGCAATTCCAAGTGGCCCCCAGGGTGCTGATAATCCATATGTATTTAGACCATCGTCTCCTAATCCTCCGTACTCTTCCGATGAAAGCTGAATTAAATCATAGAAGTACCAATATCCAAATGTCATTATATTTACAACACAACACATAATCGCAGTTTGAGGAGAACGTAACATTATATGATGTAATCCCCAAAAGCCAAATAATAATGTAAATATCCACATTCCAAATCGAGTATACTGAGGTTCTCCCCAAAACTCTTTTCTTGATTGAGATACTGCTGGAAATTCCCACACCATTGTTATATACCAAGATTATAATACCGGGACTACACGCGAAATAAGATTCCCCCAAATCCATCAACGATTCGTAAAATATTATGATTCAAAGCATAAATACGAGCATTTGCATTACCCCGAGCAGGAGTTACAGTAGGGTATTGATTTGACCCGTCTGGAAATGTAAGTTCTAATGTCATTGTATTTAAACGACTTGCATTTAAAGAACCTGTTGGTTGAATATCTTCAGGCCTTAGACAGAAAGAATATGAATATACATATGCATCGATAGGTACAACGGTATGGTACTGATATGGTTGAACTAATCTAAAATAATTAGCATCACGCTCATCAAATCTATCATATCCTTCAATACGTAACATTGCACTTGCTATCTGGTTTTGTAGAGCTGCTGTTTCTCCAATTGTCTTATTTGTATAATTAAACCATTGACGTGCATTTGTTGCAACATCACGTTGTATAAACCAATATAATTCTCGTATTGGATTATTAAATTCCATAGGAATTTGAACTTTTGTTGCTGTAGAATCGATTGAAAAACTTGGAGTATACTGAACTTGCTCTATGAGATATTCATGAGTATTTGCCACAAAACGACGACGTTCTTCAATATCTAAATGTATATAATCTCCATATAGATTCATAGAGGTGATTGAATTTGTTGCTGCAGTTATATCACATGGACTTGTCAAAGGATTATCATTTACAAACATTTGATTTAGAGAGCGAATTGTTATATTTATGCGAATAGCATGATATTGTAATGCGAGAAGGGGCAATGCGAGACCCGGGCTCTTACAAAACCAAAAACGTAAAGGAATGTATAATTTTTGAGGACCATATAATCCAAGCTGAGATGCTGGTTTATTTATACTTCCACCTACTACATTTCCAATCATTTGTTGCCATCCTGCTGTTTTATCATTTGTTACTGTATAATTTGACCATATCTCCATCCATTCCCCTGTTTGTTTATCAATTTCCTGTTCACCAATTTCAATAGATATTTCCTGAAGAAGAGCATGGCCAATTGAATTTGTATAAGATAA